>TARA_R110000765_G_scaffold38056_6_pt1 | contig 29689 bp, 12 predicted proteins | sample TARA_R110000765 | Tara Oceans TARA_R110000765 (sample SAMEA4398168) | marine metagenome | biome: Polar Biome; feature: [MES] marine water layer (ENVO:01000295) within the mesopelagic zone...; material: water (ENVO:00002006), including particulate matter (ENVO:01000060) such as...... | reverse complement strand
CCCCATATTATATGGAGCCCCCCCAGAGAGGAGGGTGGCTGGGCGTTGTGGATAAATTTGTTCCTTCTCCAGATGCATGTGATCCGGTCGACGGCTCGGAACCACGCGAACCAATTTGTAAGTTTGAAGACTTGGCAGATGTGTACACCGATCTTATGACGAAATACAAAGATGATCAAAGGTTATTCATTAGACCGGGATCTTCTTGCGGAGGAGCAGTTCCGTTTAACGAAATATTTACTAGAGGCGGTGCCGCTGGCGTAGACTCCACAATACTCGCTACCCTAAGAATTTATATTACAGAGGCTCTCTTAAAGGGGTCGCCAGTGTTTTCGGTTTTTGGATCGGAATGTTTTGATGAAATCTTATCTTCTTACATTGTAAAATCTATTGAGGAAAATCTGCGCATACAACCAGTCTGGGGTCTCCCGACTCAAAACTACTATTTTCTTTTTATGGAACAAGCGGTGCAGATGTATGGAAGGCAAATAGACCAAGGTATGATTACGAAACCAGAAGAAGGGTCGGACTTACAGCAAGCTCTGGATTATCTAAACAACCTCCAGACAAAATTCCAACCCCCTGTTAACATTAAAAATGTAAAAGCTTATCGATTAGCTTATGAAATTTCTCGTAATGCGGCGATATATGAAGCGTTAAACCACGAGGCTGATACTGGAGATCCCGGTATTCGAACTATTTTAAGTTATTTGATTCTTCAAGAGTTTAAGAGCATGTCGAAAAACTTCGAAGACTCCCTCTACCCATCTGGGATGCCAGTGCCAACAATTCCATCTGTTATGTTTGGAAATACGTCGTTTATGCAGGGGGCGAATCCACCGCCTGTTTCTTTGTTCAACGAGGTTATACTCAATGTGTGGAATGGTATGGGCGGCGCAGAAGGTGCATCTGGAGATTCAAATGTTTATGAGCCGTATTTGTGGGCAGGCGGCGCAGACAACGTCTTGGAGGGCGGACCCTATCCCTCTCTGGCGCAGGGCTGGCATGGTACTGCCAATGGAGTAGGCAACACCCCATTTAGATTAGAGAAATATGTTCGCTTAAATCAAAAGGCATCATATGACTCAACGATTGGGGATATCGTAGAAGGGAGAGAGGATAGATTTAAAGGCGTTGTAGCGCCTGTCGCATTACCAGAGTGGTTGTCTAGCTTGGAAGATCAAAGTATGCTAATGTCAGAATTGTTTGAATCGGCTGAGATAGGCTATAGGCTCGTGTTTACAACATCTCCATCAAAAAAGGGAAACCAAGACTGGAGCGGTGCCGATAGCGCATTTGATCTGGCAACAGCGATTAAGGATGTCGTTGACACGATGACCGACACGCAGATCTACGAGAAAACTCTTAAAGTGCCTGTGTTTAAAGAATTTTACTCTGCTGACTCTACTTACGTTCCGTCGGAAGGCACAGACTACATGTACATGATTCCTATTGCGAAAGCTGAGGTTTCTGTGGATCTAAGTGGTCCTGTTTCGGGCTTTTCTGCTCTTATCGATGAAAGTATCACAGCAGAGCACTCATGCTTACTCGACACCTTGGCAGACTCTAATGAATACCAAGCAATGTTTGGAGTTAGTGTACCGCTCAAGAAAATGTTATCTCTTCTCGCAATTTACGCTATGAATAACTTTCTTCCATCCATTGGGTGGAGAGAGGACGGCTGGGCACAAGAGGGGGGCGCTTGGATGGGGACAAAGAAAGGGTTCAGATCATGGGACCAAAAGACTTTTCAGAAATCAAAACGCGAGGTAAAAAGAGCATTTATGCAGTTTTATCATTCGACTGACCCTACTTATGAAGACGAAGATCAGAAAGCTGAAAAGAAAAGATTAAGATTGGGAGAGAAGCCAGAACCATCGGGTAATCCCGGCTGGCGATGGTGGAGACTCAGTAAGAAAATTAGAAAGCCGACAGATAAAAACGGGATTATTTGCCCATAAAGGAGAGCAAGAGACATGGCTATAGGATACGGAGCAGTGCTCCCGCTACATGTAACAGACGAAGATGGACCTTTCGCACTGTTAAAAACTCTGGAACAAATTGCTGCTCAGAATCTTAAAATGCTTGTCTTAACTTCTCCGGGCGAGCGCGTAATGGATAATAAGTTTGGAGTAGGAATTAGAAATTATCTATTTTGGCAATATACTCCTGCAACGTTAAGTGATATTTCTTCAAGAATTACTGCCCAAGCTGCCAAATATTTACCCTATGTAACAATACAGAACGTCTCTTTCAATCCGCTAGATACAAGCGCAGTAAATGGGGACACAATAGCAGATAATTTTTTATCTATAAGAATAAATTATTTCATTCAACCCTTGGACGTAGGTGCTGTTCTTACTTTGCCTATTTCTTCTTAATAGACTAATTACGTTTAGAGGTGAATATAAATGCCACAAAGAATCACTCCAATAAAATATACTGCTCGTGACTTCAGCAGCATAAAGAAAGAGCTTGTAAATTACGCAAAGAGGTATTATCCTGAAACTTTTCGCGATTTCAACGAGGCTTCTTTTGGCGCTCTTATGTTGGATATGGTGTCCTACATTGGCGACAATTTATCTTTTTACCTAGATTATCAGGCAAATGAATCTTTTTTTGATACAGCAACTGAAAGAACGAACCTGATACGACACGCTAAGCAGATGGGGTATAAATTTCGTGGCTCCCCCTCGTCAGTTGGTGTGTGTGATTTTTTTGTTGTTGTTCCGGCTAACTCGACCGGCTTAGGACCGGATACTTCTTATTTGCCAATTTTAAAAACTGGTACGGAAATCTCATCCACGGCGGGAACAAATTTTATCTTAACCGAAAATATAAACTTTGCAGATAGCACCAACCCCGTGGTAGCCGCCCGCGTCAACGACACGACAGGGCTACCGACAAGCTACGCCGTCAAGTCATCTGGAAAAGTAACTTCAGGATCGTTCAAGGTAGAGCGACATTCAGTAGGGATATTTCAGAGATTTTTAAGAATAAAATTAAAAAGCAGCCAAATAGTAGAAATCCTATCAGTATTCGATGACCAAGGGCACGAATACGTTGGGGTAGATTACTTATCCCAAAATGTTGTATATAAAGAGATGTCAAACAGAGGAGCAAGCGCTTCCGACCAAGCTGCTTCTGTTATGAAGCCAGTGATGGTGCCACGGCGATTTGTTGTTGAACAAGATGGGTCCAGCGTATACCTCCAGTTTGGCTATGGATCGGATTCCGAGGTCACAACAGACTCTATCGCAGAACCTTCTCAAATGGTGTTTAATATGTCTGCAAGAAGTTTTATCGAAGAAACATCCTTTGATCCGTCTAAGATGTTGGATACTGATAAATTTGGTATTGCGCCATCCGACACAACATTGACTGTAACTTATCGTGTCAATAGTTCTAGGAATGTCAACGCCGCATCGAACACTGTTAACAGCGTTATTAGTCCAATAACAGAGTTTCCGGTTTCCCAGACACTTTCCCAGTCAACGGTAAATGCAGTTGTCCAGTCTATCGAGTGTAATAACGAAAATCCAGTAGTCGGAGGTCTTTCAAGACCTTCGATGGAAGAGATACGAAGACGAGCGATTGATCATTTTGCTACACAGAACAGAGCCGTTACGCAAAGAGATTATGAGAGTGTTGCATATTCCATGCCGCCACAGTTTGGGGCGGTTAAAAGGTGTAAAATAACAAAAGACAACGATTCGTTTAAAAGAAACTTAAATATGTATGTCCTTGCAGAGAATAGAAACCAAACGCTAACAATTGCCTCCGGTGTTCTTAAAGATAATCTAAAGACTTGGCTAGGAAAATACAAGATGATTCACGACACCATCGACATTATTGATGGGCGCATTATTAACTTTGGAATTAACTATGGAATAATTGCAGATCCTAACTTTAACAAGTTCGAGGTCTTAGAGGCTTGCAGTGGTGCGCTCCTCGGGCTTTATAGGTACCCCGGCTATTTTGGGGAGTTTCTATACATAACTGATGTGTATTCAGTTCTCAACAAGATAGATGGGGTTGTAGACACTTATGATGTGAAATTTATTCAAAAGCAAGGGGGCGTGTATTCGGATACCACATATAGCTTTGCCAAGAACATGTCGGCAGATGGTAGATATTTAGTTGTCCCTGATAACGTGTGCATGGAGCTTAAATATGGAACAAAAGATATCCAAGGGGCAATTAAATAATGGCAATTAAGAGATATCATGCAAATGCAGATAACACTATCACAAACGCCTTTAAAGCCGACCTATCCACAAGAGGTACTGGTTCTAATATGGGTGCAGCCGATGTTTTAGAAGTATTTTCTATTTATGGTCAGGCTAGTGGCTCAACGGCTAGGTTGTCTTCTGAGTTGACAAGAACTCTTATTAAATTTCCGATTGACCAGATCCAAACAGATCGTAGTGCGAGCACAATCCCTCTTAGCGGCAACGTCAGTTTCTATCTCAAGATGTACAATGCACCCCACACACAGACCGTACCCAAGGATATGTACCTTATGGCTCACGCTATCACGCGCAGTTGGCAAGAGGGCACAGGTCTGGATATGGAAGAGTACACGGACCTGACCTACGGGAAAGCCGGATCTACTTGGTTTGGCGGTGGTCTAACGGGCTCGTGGGAACATAAAGGCGGCGATTTTTCTTCGGATATAATAGAGGCAGCAGCAGCCACTGCTACAATCACTGTTACTGATGCTGGCGCTTTGGCGGACGGTCAGACCTTTGCTATTATTGACACAGCAGGAACTTCTCACACTTTCACAGTCGAAACCGGGGATGATCTTGTTGTTAATAATAAAGTTGGTGTTCAAACGGCAAAAGCAGCCAGCAATGAAACCGCCGCTGCCCTTCAGTTTGCGTTGGCTATCAACAATGCGACTTCAACTTGCGTAAACACTATAAGTGCAACACACGGCGGTGCAGCAGTCACAACTCTTACACAAAAAGTCTCTGGCATTCTCGGCACAAGGACAAATACGGACGGCGCTGCTGGCGTCACTGTCGGAAACTTTACTGGAGGAGCAGGAAATCCTAATAAGTTTTATAAAATGTATTTTGAAGATGGGACCGAAGATCTTGAGCAGGACATTACACCTTTAGTCGAAATGTGGGCGAATGATGCAGGCAACATTTACGGAGGACTTGAGAACTACGGCATGATCCTAAAGCTAACAGGCACACAGGAGGCATACAATCTTGACTATGCAACTTATGGGGTACCTAACCCTAGCGGTGCGCTAGATTCATACTACACAAAGAAGTTCTTCAGCAGAAGTTCAGAATTTTTCTTTAGAAGACCGGTTATTGAAGCTCGATGGGATTCTGCTACCAAGGATGACCGTGGCAACTTTTATTACAGTAGCTCTCTCGCTCCGGGCGAGGATAACCTTAATACTCTTTATCTTTACAACTATGTTCGTGGTCAGCTAAGAGATATACCCGAAATCGGAACAACAGGTTCCATTATGGTAAGTTTGTTTTCGGGAAGCACAGATGACACCGCACCAAGCGGTTCTAAGCTAGAGTTGAGCATTGGCGGCGGCGTATCTGTCGCAGCAGCTACTTTTGCGACAGGCGGCTGGTACGAGACAGGCATCTATACTTGCTCTGTGGCAATTACGTCAGCGACAACACCCGTTGAAACCCTGTATGATGTTTGGTCTAGCGGAACCATAAACAGCGGAGATCATTATAAAAAGAGATTCCATACTGGATCTATAACCCCTGAGTCTCTGGAATCTTCTAACATTAACCCCAACGCCCAATATGCTATATCGGTTACAAACTTAAGATCAATTTATAGCCCTCAAGAGACTGCACGTTTTAGATTATATGCGCGTCCAAAAGGTTGGAATCCTACTATTTATACTAAGGCAACAGCCGACGTACAAACAAATATTATTGACAGTGCATCATATATGATCTATAGAATTGCAGATGACTTAGAAGTTATTCCCTATAACACCGGCAGTGACATGGCAACTCAACTTTCTTTTGATGTCAGCGGCAATTATTTTGATATTGACCTGAGCATGTTGGATGATGACTATGCTTATGGTTTAAAATTTGCTTTTTACAATGGTGCAATCGGTTCGTGGGTAGAACAGCCAGATGCGTTTAAATTTAGAGTCGAAGATCGGCAAACATAGGGTGATGAAGTATGGGAAGTAAAAACTTGTTCGACAAGGGCGCACCTTATCAAATACTGAAAAGCTCAGACCTTCAGAGTGTGTCAAAAAAAGTTGAATCCAGCAGAAACGTAAAGGCTAAAACCCACCAGCGGGAGAGGTTTATACCTCGTACCGACTTCAGCGACCCAGTTAATTTTGCAAGATTTGGGTCTGCGGAACAATATTACGAGGATGCATATGATCGAGTCTTGGCAGAATTTCCCTACGACGGATCAGAAGCTGAGCAAACTGAATTTTATAACAGTTCATCTTACTTAGATCTTTATGTTTTTGATAAAGAGTACCCAAGGACTACAGGCTTTGTAACCTTGCACACTGCCGGTTATGAGCCCGGAGCCGATGGCGTTGATGGCTGGAAAGTAGTACCAACGGCAGACAAAGAATATATTGTCATCAGGGGAGGACCACATACCGCATCAGGCGGCATGGCGTCTGGCTCTTTGTCTACTCAGTTTTCTGGTGCAAACTATTATGATACTGACATTTATAACACAGACAGAGAGTATCAGGGCGACCAAGTTGGCACACGACTTTCAAATTTACGATACAGCCTTACAGATGGTGTTTCTGTTGAGTTCTGGATTAAAAAAGACGCTTGGGGCGAAGGCGGCGAAACCGACGACAGAAACAAGACGGCGATTCTTGATCTTTGGAATGGTAATATAACGGGGAGCACAGATGGTGCCACAACCCACGATAATACACAGTATGGTCGCCTTCTTATTTATCTAAGCGCCAGCGGACCAGTTGGGACAGGGACAGGGGGACTTTATCCATTCGGGGTTCACATAGCTTCAGGCTCTACAGTTTGGGATTTACAGCTTGGCTCTACTATTACTACATCCTCAATGGCTGGCAACTGGGAACATTTCGCATTTTCTTTTCAGTCTAGCTCAGCCAATAGTTCTCTTGAGGCTAAATTCTTTCATAGCGGGGCTTATATTGAGGCTTCCAGTTCAGGAGATATAGGTACCTTTGGAGAGGTCACCGGATCTCTGGTTGCTTATTTAGGAGCCTTACAGACTAGTCCATCTGGTAATGCTTTTAAAGCCTTTGTGTCTCCAGACACCACCTATCAAGGCTATGGCGGTCTTGAAGCATCACTCGATGAGTTCAGGTATTGGAAGACTCACCGTACAGCCGAGGATATTGGCTTAAATTACTTTAGACAAGTTCGCGGTGGCACGAATACAGATCCTGCCAACGCTGATCTTGGGGTATATTACAAATTTAACGAAGGCACCACCGACACCAGTTCTGTTGACTCGATTGTTTTAGATTATAGTGGGCGGATCTCTAATGGAGAGTGGGTCGGATATCCCGGCTCTACGGCTCGCAATACGGGCTCTGCTATGGTCTCTGCATCGGCGATCATAGCCGAGTGGGAAGATCCAATTATCCGCAAACAGAACTCATTGGTTACAACTTCTCGTGATAACTTAATAGAATCGGGAACAGTTTTCGACTACACTAACAACGCCATGATGTTTAATAGGATCCCCGGCTGGATTCAAGATGAAGACCCCGGCACGCTCAAGCAAATGTTACAAATAATGAGTAGCTATATGGACTCATTACACCTTCAAATAGAGGACCTGCCCTCCCTCAAAGATGCCTCATATGTTTCAGGATCCGATAAAGCGATACCGGTAGCAAATCGCTTGGTGTCAAACTACGGCATGGATGCCCCAGAGATTTTTGCTGACGCCGATATACTTGCTCAAATCATGAGCCGAGACGAGGTTAGGAACTTTGAACTTGACATCGGCGGAATTAAAGATAGAATTTATAAAAATATTTACAATAACCTTGTTCACATCTACAAAACCAAGGGCACCTTAAAATCTTTTAGGAATCTTATTCGCTGCTATGGTATTGGCGATGACGTAGTAAAATTAAACTTATACGGCAACAACACGACCCATAAAATTAGAAACAATTACGATCCAACAATTTCTCGTAAAAACTACATTAACTTTAACCATCCAGATAGTTTTGGCGGCGTTGTTACACAGCAGTCTGCGACTCTTGGTACATTGGCTCCTACGTTTGTTTCGGGAGCAGTGAACGAATATCTTGCTACTACTGCGGAATTAGATGTAATATTCCCTAAAATGATAACGGATCGTGCGAATCTGGGATGGTTTGATATACCATTTGTATCATCTTCAATATTCGGAACTCACGTTCCCCACGACAGTAGTCCGCTATGCTACAGAGAGATAACGACAAATAGTGATTGTAGTTGGGGGCTCTATTCCGTCCGCACAAAGCAAGAATCTCCCGACGCTCATTTTGTTTTTAAATCGCACCGATCAGGCACTCCAGATTTCCATCTAACGACCAGTGTATACCCCAACGTATATGATAATCAACGATGGAATTTTGCCGTCAGAACAAAAAATATAAAATATCCAGTTTCCGATATCGTATCAGGGTCTGATGCCGGTAGCTCTACAGATTTTGATATAGACGATACATATACTGTTTTAGAATTGTATGGTGTCAACTACGAAGGCGGAATATTAAGAAACGAATTTTATCTAACTTCTTCCGCACTCAGCCGTATACAATACCTCACATCCCCTCACAGGTATTATGTCGGAGCCGAAAGAACTAACTGGACCGGCTCATTAAATACTCAAACCGATATCCGCGCATCTTCACTGAAGCATTGGGAAAGCTATCTCGAAGACGATGCAATTAAGGCACACGCAAAGGATCCTAAAAATTATGGTGCCCTAAGACCGGGAAGAAGCGCCTACTTAATGCAGAGTGCTCTAACTGGGACTTCGGTTCCAGAGTCAGAAACCTTAGCTCTGCGTTGGGATTTTGATAATGTAACTGGTTCCGATTCTGCTGGCGGTCTTATTGTCGAGGACGGAGCATATCCAGTCCTGACAACCATTCAAGACAACCTTGTGTCTCGTTACCATGATAATCAAAATAATCCTCAATTTGCAAACACTGTTGGGTATTCCTACGACGGTCAAGCTTATCACATGCAGACCTCTAATACTGGTGCCGTGGACAGAGCCTATATTGACAGTCAAAGACAGAATCCTCCCGAGAGTTTGAGTGCCCAAGATACTGTCAGTATCCTCACTCTACAAGACGAGGTTGAGTTTACAAGAGACACCAGACCTATAAATTATTATTTCTCTTTCGAAAAGAGTATGTATGCAACAATAACGCAAGAAATTATGAATTTCTTTGGATCTGTTGTAGAATACAACGAACTTATTGGAAATCCAGTAAATCGGTATCGCCAAGATTATAAAGAATTAGGCAAACTTAGAGAGCTTTTCTTTGAGAAGGTCGGCAATACGCCAGACCTCGACAAGTACATTGACTACTATAAGTGGATCGACCAGTCATTATCAGTGATGCTCCAACAGCTTGTACCAGCTACGGCTGACTTCTCTGATGGTATTCGAACAATGGTTGAGAGTCATGCTCTTGAGAGAAACAAATACTGGAACAAATTCCCAACCCTTGAAATGAAGGTCACAGACCCAGAAGCTGCTGTCCGAGGAATCACAGAGCTTAAATATGATTGGGAGCACGGTCACGCGCCTATTATGGCTAAGGCGGTGGGTCAGATTCAATGCCTTGACGCAACAGCGGCTAACTACAATAATGAAACTATTATTCTTGTGGATGGTGCTGGTAAAGCGATCACATATAAATATACATCAAGTGGTGGTGGTGTTGCTACAGGTGGTTTGAATACGGATGGTTCTGTATCGATTAAGGTGAATGGCTTATCAAGTGTGAACACTATCGCCGTACAAGTTCGTGCTGCTATCAATAGTGCAAACGGACACGGTTCATCTGGGCTAAATACAATCACGGCAACTGCCAACGCAACCGCAGCTAAAACAGATCTGACACAAAACATAGCAGGTGAATCTGGTAACACTACAATAATAAGCAGTGATACGGGCGACACATCAGTTCCCACACAGTTCGCGGGCGGCACAGGCGGTCAGTCAGATAACTGCATGTGGTGGGACGAAAGAGCAGAGAGAGATAAAAATAATGCTTCTGCTGCACCCGGTGGAGCATCGGCAGCAATTAACACAGATAGGGAAGCACAACGAGAAATCATAGAGACCTACAGAACAGGCTCTCCCGGTCCAACGCTTGCACAGTCCACAAAGACTCTGCCAACCACAACCTATCAAGGCTCAACTTATGCCCTTAGAAGGTTTGACGAAATTTATAACTTTAAGATTGACGAGAGCCCACTTTATCATGGTGGACCCGACTACTCACAGCGCAAGCGTTATGGATTTATAATTCCTCAGATAAGGACGGTGCCAGTCAGTCATGCTCAAACATTAACTGTAATAGAAGATGTTGATTATGGTAAGGATTGTGACGATGCAATCGTTCCATCCGAGCTTAATAAGAAAAAGCTTAGTTATGGCTACTCTCCTTTTCCAACCAAAAATATAAATCTTGAGGATGACAACTATACTAGGGCGGGTGTTGGCGACATTTACACTCCGTTTAGCCTTTACAGTTCATCTGTTGAGACTGGATACCAAAATTCGCCGCTCGCCGTTACTAGAAGGCTAACTGATGCTGTCTCTGGTAACATCGCAAATTATCATCACGACATTGTTGGTCTTGATATGGAAGTCCCAATGCAGGGACCATTTGCTGAGAAATACGTCGGAGGAAACCAATGGAGGCACCAAGATCTTGTTCATGATCCTGCCACAACTGGTTCGGCTAATGGGATCCACCGCGCCGAAGGTTGGGACCTAGACATACAGACAACAAATAAAATAACTATAGCGGGGCAAAAATTTACCAGCGGTATCACCGATATGAAGCAGTGGGCTGTCTGGAAGCGTGACGCAACAGCAAAACGACCAGTTAATCTTCAAAACATCCAAATGACAGCAAGTGATATTGGCGCTTACAAAACAACACTGCCTTCTGATGCAGCAACAAACATTGGACCTACCCCAACAGAGTTCATCTCTGGAACACTAAGGTCCAACATCGGAAACTTCGAGAACTTCTATGATATTGTCCAGACTTCTGGTCGAAATATCAATAACGTATATTTTGTGGACAATGAAGGGATCACCAGTTCTTTTGTTGGCGGGACCATCCCTGTAGCACCACTGCTCGATTATGCAAAGCCCGAAAGAGGCAAGCATGATCATGTGTTTGTGGAAAGGTTTTCTTCTCCCGGTGGATCCGAAACGGCGGGAGATGCAAATGCTGGTTTTGGTCTCGACTTGGAATCGGCAGTATATTCGCCCTATAATGCAATGCCTTGGCGAAATACTTCGGTAAGAACTCCGCTGAACCGCACTTTGCTTGTTAATCATGCACATCAATTCGGCTTGTACAGTGGCTCTGTAATGAGCGCCGTGGACCCTTTGATGGCACCAAATTTAACCGGCAGCTATCAGAAGGCTAACCGTAATACTCTCAAGAGACCAGAATTGACCGGTACAACGGGACCGACAAACACATGGGATGCAGCCTCTATCTATACAGCCAGCAATTACGATAATGGTTGGGTCACTCATGAGATTCCGAGAATGGAAACAAGCTATGCTTGGATAACAGCATCTCTTGTTCAGTCTTTGGCATATGGTCACGGACACCCAGAGGGTACATACTCTAACTCTTCTGGCATCCACTCATCAATTGACTTTGTTTCGTCTTCTGATTTTATTAGTTATGATGATGGCGCACGCCGATATGGTGCAGATTATTTATTTGGAACAAACACACAAGCTTTTCACCAAACGACTCATTTAAACACCAACATTATTGAGCCGGTTAGTGCGTCTGAAGCAACTTTGGGGTATAAAACAACAACACCAGTTGGGTTCTATATTAATTATGGCAATATAGATACGATGCCCAATAGTGCTACTATCAATGAATCATTTATTCAAAAAGCAAGGAACGTTGCAATCGTCACCGCCTCTGTCCTCCATGACCTAAATGTCTACCGTAACGGCTACTATGGCTACCCCTCTTGGAAGCAAACAAGAACAGCCGAAAACAAACTTGTTCGACACTACCGCAATAATAATACAATAACAATTAATCCATCTCCGGGCGGCACTTTGACTGTTGCAGATGGAGCGGAAACTATTACTGCACGTTTTGGAGCATTTCAATCTTTTGTAGAGCCACCGGTAGATATTTCGTATCCCTTATATTATAATGTTGGATTGCAAAAGCGCGTAGGAACTGCACCAGATGGCGCTCCAATGTACGAAGTTGTCGAGGCTCCTTTGCTTGCGTCTTATACAAACATGCTTACAAGGTTTTCAAATCGAGAGCTTGAAGAGTTAGTGTCTATAAACCCAGAAACACCTTACCTGCCATATGATCGCCTTAAGGAGACATATCTAAATGGAGCTTTGGGTAGCCCGTCTTCTCCGGTAAAAAGTTTTCAAAGCATGATTTTTAATTCACCTATCTATCCTGCTTCCTATAATATGGGGCTTGAAAAGATCAGAGAAAGGGAGAATTTTAAAATTAGATTCTGGGCTGATACAAGAGAAGCCAGAACAACTTTGGGCGCTGAAAAAAGCAGCAGCATGGGAGCGCCATATTATGGCAAGTTTAGCCCGGTTAGTCAAAGTGCATGGGCACTGGACGCAGGAGAATTATTCAATGAGCCCACGGCATCAACAGCCTATTGGCAATCAGCTTCAGCCGCCGGAGAGTTGCAAAACTCATACAACATGGTGCATTTGGGCATCTATAACCAAGAAACCGCTGGCGGCGGCACCGCAGTAGGCATTAATGGCAAGCAGTATATCACAGCTTCTGTACTTTATGCTAGAAAACACATGATTTACGCCACTGCTTCAACGGTCCCCACAACACTGGACAACCCTCAAACTGGTGGGCTTGGCAATACAATACCAACATTGAGGGCAGGAGATCCGGTAATTTATACTGGGCAAGCCGAATGGCAAGCCCCCGCGCTAGCTGGCAGAATTAAAACAGAAACAATTCTTGTAGACGCCGGAACACCCACAGAGACCTCACTAGATGTTGCGAGTTTCGAATCGGACATTAGATACCCAATTGAGCCAGATTATGAAAGAAATATGATGGACCCAATTGTAAAAAATAAGCAGCTTTCATTAATACCAGAATTTAGAATTAGCCAACACATTGAAAAGTATGCCATAGCACAAGACCCTTTGGTCAGTAACGACGCACTTTTTCAAATATATGGCGCATCCGGCTCGTCACCTACTTCTAGTGCAGAAAGTGGATTTTATAAAACCTTTAGCAATACAGATTTTATGAAACACTTTGAGATGGTCTACCAAGATCACAAAGATTTCAAAAATCCTTCAAGTATAACTTTGACATGCCAAGCAATAAAAAAATTCCTACCTTACGACGGATTTTACCCCGCACAAAGAACAGTAGACATCGCGTCACAATTTTCTAAATCTTATGGCGAGTTTGTCAACACCGAAGGCGGCATTGATGGATTCTCCTCAGACTCTAAGAAATATCCTAAAGCGGCATTAAGACCATTCATAGCTCCATTCTTTGCCCCCGGAATTATGTACAATACAATTAAATCAGGAATTGCTGTTGATTATGGTGTATACACAGGGTCTTATGAAGTCGTCAATAACAGTGGCAGCACCGGAGGAACGCTAGATTCTTGCGGGGCAGAGCTATATTTTGTCGGTCGTCCAATCTCTGTTGACGGTCAAGGTCGTAAAGCAGGTCAAGAGGCGGCAGGGTTTGACAAAAGGGTTCCGTTTGAAGCTTTAATAAATCCCGGCGACTATATCATAAACCAGCCTTTTGTAGACATGGAGCCACATCCGAGCGCCTCAATGAACCTTACAGCCTCGTGGGGCGGTCAAGGTGATCCTCTATACCAAATGATGATTAATAACTTTTTAGCTGAAAGCATAAATATGTTTATGCCTAATAAGCAAATGTCTTCTTTTGTGTCGGCTAAGGAAAGCGACTTTAGTGAGTTTCAAGTTGGTGAAATCTATGCGATGAGACTTAAGCTAAGAAAGAGCATGAATGGACCAAGAACATATAGAAACCTAGCGGGAGCTTCATTAGATTATCCTTTTCCAAATGTTAGCTTGGGGGAGACAACGCAAGACGCTGTAGCAGCAATAGCAGACCCCGCAATCACCTTTTCGGGAGTTCCCGCCCACTCGGATCCCGGTACGGCAGGCAAGATAACGATCACGGATTACGCAGATATCGTAGCTGGTGCAGACCCCGATACCCCCAATACCTTTGTCTTTAGGCTTACCGACGCTTTGGGTGAGACTCACGTCTTTACTATTAGTAATGCAGTCAATAGCACAAATAACAACGTGGTTGGAGTCAATGGTTTGGGGAGCAACGCGGCTGTAGCAGAAAAAATAAAAAATACTGTAAATGATGCTACTTCCACATGCAAAGATACAATTTTAGCTGCTTATAGTGGAACCAATACTTTTGCAACTTTTGCACAACAGGTGGCTGGATCATCTGGCAATACGCAGGTTATTCTTGGCAATCAACTTTCCGCTGAAGCAACCAAAGTTAACTTCTCTGGCGGCGACGATGACGGTGGCTATATTGAAATAGAGGATACGCTTGGCAATGTTGCCCAATATGTTCCAGCAGCCAATGGTCAGCCTTCGAAAAAGTATTCTTTCCCGGTTGGCTCAGATGCTGCGGGTACGGCGACTGCACTCATAGCTAGAATTAATGATTACCAGCCAAATATAACAGCTACAGCAGGCGGTACTGGAATTGTTGATCTTGCTCAAGATGTAAAGGGTACCGCCGGTAATACTGTAATTACAGAGACTGCAAGCAATACAGCAGTAAACAATAGCTTTACAGGGGGTATATCTGAAAATCATCTTAGAGAAACCTTTACAATGTACAGTCGACCATCAGCTTTTGGACCTCCTTTGGCTGGTAGGTCCTTCGACACGGCAAGTCCGGTGACCCCAGCAGAGCTAAAAGCCGATCCAATGTTGGGCTATAACCCAGCCTACACGCCGCCGTACTACGATGGAGAGGGCTGGTGTGATATTGTCTTTAAAGCGTTTGCCGAAACTCACACATTAGATGAAATTTTAAGTAATGCCAAACTTGTACACAATAGGATAGACGACACAACATGGACAATAGCAAACTCTAACGGAACGCTCAGATCTTATATACCGTATAGTAGATCAAATGTTAGTCAATACGCTATGCAAATAACGGCTTCTATCAATGTTCTGGGCTCGGCAAAGGTCAATTCAATCACTTTTACACCGGACGGCACGCCTACTTTGGTTTCCGATGACCCCGGAAGCGCAGAAGGCGTCTGGGTTATTGAGCCAAAATTTGAAACTCCAATGTTTAATTTTTGCTCCACGTCAGGTTCGCTTAGACCCATTACGGAAGCAGACGGAAACTTATCAATACCAAATAAGGGCAAATCAACTGTCCCCCGAGGAATGTGGCATCAGTTTGGGCTACCACCAGATACGCCAGATAAAGGAATCTTTATGGAAATAGCAGACATTCCGGATGAGTGGACCAAAAACAGAATCCCTGTTATGACAACTTCTGAGCAGGGAGATTATTATAGCACCGAAGTTGCTGCGCAAAGAGGTTTTTCTAGTTTAATTGATCAATTAAGCTTTAATAAAACCGAAACAAGGCTTGGGGAAGTCGCAGAAAGCTTTGAGGTGTCAGAGGCTATCGTGGCTGTTCCTTTCATCACGGGGGCAGACGGAGAGCGCCAGTTCTTTGAAATACCTCGCGAATCTTTGGTCGCTTACCAAGCCATCCAAAATGATGCCTCAGCCCGCGAAGCAATTGAAGCAAGTGGAGATCCGTTGGTTGATCTTGGAGATTCTATTGAAAGACAATTTGATCTTATGAAAAAATATGTTATACCTCCTCCTTTTAACTGCTTAGAATTCGACACAGTAGACCCAGTTGCGATGTATATTTTTGAATTTTCACATACTTTTGACAAGGATGATTTAACATATATGTGGCAGAATCTACCGCCTAAAGCCGCAACAAAATTTGATATAGCCACAAGTCAAGTATCTCATCCACTCCTTATTAATCAGCTTATGGGCTACCCTTCGTTTGGTGATGATTCGGGCAGAGCGATACAGAAAGACTTGCAATGGATGGTCTTTAAAATTAAGCAGAAAGCTCACATAAACTATAATTCCAAACTTTTATCTAAGGTTGGGGAAGGCGAAGGATTTAGCGTTGGGTTTGATTTTGGAGGCGCAGCAGGAGCAGGCGTTGTGGAGGATATTAAATATTCTTATAACTGGCCGTATGATTATTTCTCTCTTATAGAGTTCGCAAGTGTTGGAGCTTCTGTAACTTTTAGTGATCACGACGAAGACACTCCAAGCAACTATATCCCTGAGAGCAGTGAGTCGTGATAGATATTTTTAACGTGAGAGCTAATTAATATAATGACAACCTTTTTTGACCAAAAGCAAGATGTTCTAGATGTGGAGCTTACTAAATATGGCGAATATTTGCTATCATTAGGCAAGTTTAGCCCTGTATATTATTCTTTTTTTGACAACAATGTTTTGTATGATACGAGATATGCTGGATACTCAGGTTCACAAAACGATTTTGAGCCAAGAATACAAGAAGAGACACCTTCAATGAGAACACAACACTCTTTTGAAGGCAGAGGGGAGCAGGTCTTAGCCTATAATGCATCCATAGCCGACCAGCCGTATTTGCGCGAAGATGAGAGAATAAGATTTCCATCTACGGCTGACAAGCACTTTACCTCCCTTAACGCCCCGCTTGGTCAAACAGATTTGTCTTCTACCAGAGCCCCTGCTTGGAGTATGAAATTTTATAATGGAGAGATGGCAAATAGCTCAACGATGTATACCGGAAGCCACCAGCCACAGAAGGTCCCGCAGATTGATGCTACTATAAAATACAATACAAAAGTATCGAGTACAGAAATTGGAAATGATATGGTAGAGGTAGACGGCGCGGAAGTCGCAAGTTCTTTTAACCAGCCTATTGAGAGTGAACCTTCGCTGAGAGAGGGCATTTTCCCTGACGGCTCATTTGTTGAAGTCGAGGGAGATTATATTCTTTTAGATTTGCAAGAGATAAATTCTTTATATAAAAGAGAAAACTTCGATATCGAAGTTTATGAGATTCAGACGGAAACGTTGGAAAATGGCGACATTAGAGATAATTTGATTCCTATGAAATTTAAGAAGCAAGCTGAGCAAGTGGTGAACAATATTTTGGTAGATCAAGAAAACTCCAGTTTTACTCCCACTCCAGATTATGTGGAATATTTTTTTGACATAGTGGTTGATGATGAGATCGATGATGTTATAATTTGTAAAAGCTTGAGTCAATTAAAGGCAAAAGGCATCTATATTGAGACAGAGTTTAATTGCCCTGACTTGCCAACCTATACACAAGCCGGGAGCGCATATCCTAGTGAGAGCATTACTCCACAATGCGACGACGGCGAGGGCGGATAAATGGCTTCTTCACAATCCTCATATGAACAAAATTTAATGCCACTGGTTTATATCGACAAAATAACCTTGGAAAATAATTCTGCCCCATCTCCTCCATCTGATAATCCACATATTGTTGATACCGAAGCAGATGTTCTCAGGTCCCAGCAACTGGGAATCCCCGCTGAATTGAGCTTTCGACAGACGGTACTTGCCGAAGCCCAAGCAGAGGGCGGATGTGAAGTTACCGTAGATATGATTTTAAAAGACAATATTGAAAATACAGCCTTGAGTTCTTGGTTTCATGACGCCGAGCTTTTAAAATATATGCACCTCAAGATAATTCAAAGCACCAGCAATAGTGTAACCCAAAGCCTAATAGCGGGTCAATTCACCGTTCTGGAAACCGCCGAAACGAGCCCATATGTAGAGGTTCAGGTCATGGAACTGAGTCGGTTAAACTATGAAAGCATTAAAGATTTTTATTCTGTCGCAGAGGATGGAAGGGGAAAAGTTGCTGACATACCATATCAAGCTAAATTCTTTTTGGATAATGCAAACCCTTCTCATTTAGCTTATTTTTCTTATTGTTTCTTTGACATACAGCAGCTTATCGAAGATTACGCGTTAGACATGTATGGATACAGTACGACTCAGGGGGTTTTATCAAAAAGCATCACTTCAGAAATTGTTATAAATAATGGCTCTGTGGTTTCTATGTCATACGTCTTTTATCTTCCAAGTGGTAAATTGTGGACAGGACCAGTTCATCAACATAATGGTGTCTGGATGGTGGGATTAACTCATACTAGTGATCCGCACTCCATATTAACAAGGCAGACAGTCATAAACTCGACCGTTCAAGATTTTCGTGATTTTGACGCAATAATTGCTCCAGAAATAAACCTCGACCCTCTTAGCGAGATAGAGACCTTGCTGAGAAACCTTAATATAATGGGCTCACCGCCCATAGATGGCAAGGAATCAGCATTCTTTTCAGATGCTTATATCATGCGCAACAATCTTTCAAGCAACTCTGTTGGGGGCACTAGTTTACTCTTTTCTTTTGATATAAATGAATTTATGAAACAAAAGAGTATTTGGGGCAAATGGCTGTATGATGAAGACCAAGCGCCTGTGGTTCCAAAAATTTTATCTTTAAAAGTTTATCGTCACCGAGCAAAATCTCAAACTTCTTATGATAGGTTGGGTTCGCCAGTTGCAGGCGGCAACCTCAAGCTGAACCCTTATAACGGATCTGAAGAGCCGCCTGTTTTAGTTATAGATGCTCACGGCAACGCTGACGGCTCTTTCGCCTCGCAAGCAACCACCGATGGCTCAATTAGGCAAGTTTACCTAGAAGGCGCTGCCATAAGAAGTTTTATGGTTACAGATTACTCTCTAGATAATGTGACAGACGGCTTATACCAATATAGCGCAGAGGTTCAGATCCAAGATGGCGCGTCTGGATATCTCACGGATATATTAAATAATTTAAGAAAAGCAATAAGCCATTTTCAAACTTACTATGATTTGAGCACAACGCCAGACTATTATGATGTTAGCATTAACCAATTTAAAACAGGCTTTTTAAATCACTATGGACTGCTCAATCTATCGACTCTTGATTCGATGCCTTGGGTCGAGGCGAGCGCAAGATTGTTAGAAACGCTGACGCTTATGAGCGAAGGAAATATTGTCTCTGATATGGATAGTATTTCTTTGTTGGCATATTTTATGGGATTGTGTAATCCACAAACAGGAACCCCAAAAGGCGTATATGCTGTACTCAAGGCTATGGAGTCCGTAGAGACTTCTCTGGCAAAATTAGTTGGCGATAAGTCTAATTTATCTGAAAAAAGTGGAGGATTTGGAAGTTCTCAAGATACAATACTGATAGACACTCAGAGATTTACCGCCCTTGTTGATAGTGAAATACCAGACATGTATGGGCAGAGTTTTCTTGGATTAACAAATGTAAATACATTTGCAGGTCCGCCCGTGTATATTGTAGACGATTATATTAATCGCATTCAGCAGGAAAACGAAAAGTATTTTTCTATTGAAGGCTCTGTGCTTCCTTCCGATGTAAACGAAGCTATGAGCGATGCGACTACGGCACTATTGCCCGATGAGCTTCGAGATTTATCTGCTTTTGGTGCCACATACCTCACTACAATTGGAGCCGTCAATGGCACGAACACACTAACACCTTCGTCTAACGTATTGCAGGACATAGAAAAATATAGAAAATTTAGTCTTCCGCTTTTGATGGCATGGCTAAAATCGCCCGGCAATCCATCCCTCTCTGTGTCAGACGGGATTATCGGAGGACCGTTGCCCTTAAAAGTCCCAACCCCCACAGTAACAGTCTCAAACACAACACCAGCTTCAATGAAATATCTTTCGGATATGGGCATTTCTTTTGTTCAGGGGTCGAATTCCGTACCATCTAATGGGGGAATGCTTGGTGGCGGCGAGGTAGTGTTTGGGGGAATAACAGACGAAGGGTTCATCGCAGCAAGCACGCAATCCCTTAGCCTTGAAGGGTTCGCGATTGACGACATTCCGTCGGGAAGTATGGAAATAGAATTACCTGACCTAACTATAGCAGATGAGCTTGCTTCTTCCTTTGCCTCAGATCTCAACTTAATGCAGGATACAAATTATGAAGCTTTAGCGTCATTTGCTGCTGGCTCGCCAACCGAACAGCTTGAAATAGGCATGTTTCACCCAATTGACGTAGACGGTCTCATAGAAGGAGTCTCTTCGGAATACTTACGAAGATTGCCTAACCAAATTAAGTCTCTTTTCTTATCGGGAGATCCGTCTATCGCAAAATATCCTTGGCTGTCTCAAGACTACGATGTCATTCGCAGCCCTGATACGGCTCTTATGTTTATCTGGAACTACCAAAATATTGCTAAAGTAGAATATTTATCATCTTATGAGAGTGCAACATCTGGAACGCAAGTAGCCAGCCCTCAATGGAGAGAACTCACATTTGATATTCTTACGTCGACTGCAATGTCTCAAAGCGGTATCTTGTGCCGACTTATACCATATTATGATACAAAATTTAAAATTGGAATGTCTAAATACGCTCAATTGCCATATTATGAGAACTATTTTATTATAGCACCCAGCGCATCTAGTCTTAATTTTTCTAGTTTATCGCCCGGTACAACGATCAACTTTTTAGATGATGCTTTAGCGCTCTGGAATAGTTTTTCCGATGTAACATCTTCAAGCTTTATGTCAACAGTGCCGGATAACGCGATTCCACTTAATTCTTCGGGAGATGTTGAGTATCCGTATACCGATCCTTTTCCGGGGTACGAAGGCGAGGTGGTTACATCTTTAGCGGATGCCCTTTACGATGAGATGGCGAATATATGTTCTGCTGCAATTGTCACAACTGCTGCTGCACCGGGACCAACTGAGGAAGGCGGTGACTCTGGCAGCGGCGGCGGTGATTCCGGCGACGGCGGCGGGACAGGAGGGGGCACTGGTGCATCCGGACCTCCAGTTACTGTGACAGCCGATTTTCCAGAGTCACCAGCGCAGGAGGATACTTTCAGCTATAACCCAGAAGTTATAGAAGGGCTACCTGAGCCTGTTTCGTCCGAAGGGTATGATTATACAGAGCCCACTGTCGAGGCAGTTGGCGAATATATAGAACAGCAACAAAATGTACAGGTGTCCAATTCGGTTAGCGAGCTTACGGCGGAAGAATCAAATGATCTTGTTGCAAGCAGTATAAATCAGACTGCGCAGGTTAATAATCAGAGCCTTGATGAGATGATGAGTGATCAGGAAGAAATTGAAGCCGCCAATGGCGTGGATGGGGTCCCCGATACTGACCCTGTTATGGCAGCAGCCTCCGGCACGACTGCATCATTCACCACACCGTCCTTGGGTACCGGCGGTCCTGTCGGTCCTGTTGGAGGAGTATACTAATATGCCATCTAGTAAGAAAAACATATATGTCTTAGCTGAGAACGTCAAGCAAGGACCCGAGGCAAGGGTTCTTGATACATTCCGCGAAGCAATAGGAAAATATTGGTACACCTCTGCTACTCGGGATTCTCATGCTGCCGGGGGCATCGCCGAAGACCTACAATACGGGGATCCTATACAACAAGATCTTTTTGAAACTCAATCTCATATGCAAATATCTTATGGCGCGGTCGCGACAAGTGCACATGTAAGCCCTCCCTACTGTTCAAAAACACAACAAGTGTATATGGTGGGGGATGAAAGTTATTGGGGGGCGGAAACTGCGGTTGGAGAACTTCCAACTGGGACATGGGAAGAGTGGGAAGCTGAGATGGGCGGAATCGCAAATCTAGTCGGTCAGCAATTTACAGACCACTCTTTTAGGATAGATACTCCGTTTACCCAAACAGAGAGAAAACAAATAGGAGACATTTCTGGCTTAGGCTATGTTGATGTTAATTTTAAATATAACTATTATAATCAAAGGTACGAGGAGGGAACGCACCCTATCATAGAGCAGGCTCTTCCAAATATTTACTCGTTCCTGACCGACGATCTTTCACGAAACATGTATTATCTTAGGACTCTTAATGGTTATATTAATTCAACATTGACAGAAATTAGAGGGCTAGAAGGAAGCGGATTATACTGGAATTACTTAGGGTCTGCCTATCAGAACTTAACACAAGGTGATTTATTACAATATGAATCAAGATTTCGCAACTTTATTGTGCCTTTTGAAAACCTCTCCTTGGTATCGGATCTCACAATCAAAGAGGCTTTCCCGATGTTTACGGAGATAGAATTTTCCACAGACAGCGTAACAGAGATAGCACAGATTCTGGAGGAGTCTAATTTGTCTACCTCCTTACAAAGGTCCGTCGCTGCTGCCTGTGGAGGCACCAACAGCACGATCTTGCGGGCTATGGGGGGTTCAGCCCCTATGTATATTTACAGCCGTCAGAACATGCTAAATTCAGCCGATTCTTTTTCAACACCAACGATAGGATCCCAAGCCTATAAGACCATAGATCTTCTTAATTGGTGGGGTAAGTATATGGGCGGTCAACTGCCTTCGACATTCGGAGATCAATCTTTTATTGGTCCTCAAACTTATTCTGCTTATATAAGTTCGGGAGTGCAAGAAAACAACTTAGCACAAGCACTGAGCCTTTTAATATTCTCTGGAAAGCTTAAGACAATAATTAAAAATAACAATCGATCTTTTAAAGAAATCGTGGAAGGGGACGCGTGCCATTCCGAAACAGTGATTTATCGAGTAGCCAAATATAAAGGAAAAAATACCCAAGGCAAGCAACCTATCCAAAATTACTGGTTTCCAAATTCAAATAACATCGACATTATTAATCTTGTGGATAGTCAAGTTAAGTATGGCTCAGAGTATACTTACGCCGTATTTGCATATCAAGCAACTATAGGTTCAAAATATACATATGGGTCACTGACCTTGACCCCACCTCAAATAAATACTGAAACATTTACTACTTGCCCTGATTTAGATTTTCCCACCTTGAACGGGGTAAGCTGTATCGGGGAGGGCACAATTGATATGGGCGATGCAGGCATCGAGACGATAACAATCGTAGACGGAGACTGTGTTGGAATAGACGCTGCGACAGTTAATGGTACCCTACAATCTATGGGGACCAACTTCGGTGACCTTAATGATATTTGCAGTAATGTTTTGCTGTGTTTTGTTTTCGGAGGTGCATTACCGGCTCTTGGTGTCGAAATGTATAAGCAGGAGTTTCTCGCTAGGCTTAGCGAATTAATTCCCTTTGACGAAGGCTCTTATCCTGTGGTATACATGGTCGAGGCGTTAGATCTTGCAATGCTCAGTTATTCTGCTGGCGAAATTGAATCCGTTGAATACCCGCCGAGCACCGAAGTCGTGGAAACGACAATTGATGCCGAATATGTAGCTGGGTTTCAAGTAACCTCGGAGCCATGCGTTAAGCTTGTAGAGGTCCCATACTTCTCTCAAACTGGGTGGATGGTCGACTCTCCTCCTCTTGCGCCTGATGTTAATATCATTCAATATAAGGGCAAGAATGATAAGGTTTTAATATGGTTAAATTCTACAATAGGAGCGCAAGAACTATATCCTGTAACAATTTACCCCGAAGACGAAGATCACATCGCAGCACTAAGAGCGGCTAAGGATTTAAGATCGACAGATCCAATTACTTACCGCTCAGACGACAAGGCAGCAGCTTTTGAAATTTTACGTCTTAGTGAGAAGCCGGAAAACTATTCTGATTTCATGGACAATCAAAGAGCGTTCCTAGGAACCCAAATACAGGGAAGAAAGAGTAGTTCAGCCGTTTCTTATCTCGATAGTGTGGTGCCCAATCAAAAATATTATTATACATTTAGGGCGATTGACCAACACGGAAATAATTCAAATCCAACACAAGTGTTTGAGATTGAGATAGTAGATAATGATGGTGCAGTATTTATGTTAATGAATATCGTCCCGCTCGAAATTGAGCCAGATCCATACGATGTCTCGAAGGAGGCTAAGCGGTATATTCAAATTGTCCCTCGGATTACGCAAGGTATTTTTAATGCAGAACTATCTAGCCTTGAAGGGGCTGAATCTGCCTTGGGTTCTGGAAATTATGTTCTCGGGGTAGAAGACGAAAGTATTTGGGGAAAGAAGTACAAAGTAAGATTTATTTCTAAGTCTACAGGAAGAAAAATAGATTTAAACATTACTTATGATAAAGGGCACATAACTACATCAACGGAACAAGACTTGTCAAGTACGACATCAACCACGGCGGGCGCAACCGACTGGGACGGATTTGCCACATGATGGGGATGGCTTATAATTATGACTCAGGAAGTTAGTGAAGTTAAAAAAAAAGAAACTAATTATATTAAATACTATTTATAGGAGTAGGGAAACACAATGGCTTTTTTAGACAATTCCGGCGATATCATTTTAGACGCAGTTCTGACAGACACTGGTCGTATGAGGCTCGCACGAGGTGATGGAAGTTTCAAGATCGCAAAATTTGCATTCGGAGACGATGAGATTAACTATGGCGAGTATGATAAGAATCACGCCAGCGGCTCCGCTTATTACGATTTAGAAATATTACAGACTCCAGTAATGGAGGCGTTTACAAATAATGCTTCATCAATGAAGTCTAAACTTATGTCGATCTCTAGGACCAACCTTCTTTACCTTCCTGTTATTGAACTTAACACTTTAGTGAGCGGCTATAAGAAATTCACTGGAACTAACGGTGGCTATTACGGTATCGCAGTTGATGCGACAACAGAGGGGTATGTCGCCAGCGGCAACGATCTAGTGACATCAGGATTTCAGAATCTTGAAGGTTTTATAAACGGAGCCTCTCTAACCACTGCAACCGCCATTAGGTGCGATCAAGGCTTGGACACGTCAGAAATTTCAGCTAATAATAATTTGGACGCAGACTTAGTAGAGACCCAGTACATTGTTGAAATGGATAACCGACTTGGAACCCTAACAAACGAGATGGGCGAGGGGGCTACAATTTCCTACATCGATGATGATAACATCGCAAGTTATTATCTATCCTTGGGAACTGACCCTACATTCGTGAGCAACAACACTTCAACCGCCAGTGATACTGACGAGGTGATTGATGGACCACGAGGCACAACATTAAAACTCATGGTCGACGCTTCTGTGGATCTAGAGTCAAGCACGTTTTTCTTTACAGAACTAGGAAGCACCACCACTCTCGGCGGCGGTACACTTTGCTATTACTATATCGATTCTACAATTCGTGTCACGGGTGCAACAACAGGTTATAGAATAGATATTCCTGTTCGATATGTTAAATACAAAAGCGCTTCATGCTAATTTTAGGAAAGGATAAAAATGGCTACAATATTTAAGAATTTTTTAAACAACGATGTCGCGACTACGCGAACGCTTTTACACGAAGCGGTTCCAGTAACAGGTACAATCCCCTCGGGGACTTACACTGCGGAAGCTAACATCAAGAATTATGCCCATGGCATGTTTCAGAGTGTTTACGACTATCCGTATTTAAGTTCTTCGGCAAACCACATATTCGATCTCACGGTTGGATTTTCAGCAGACTCTCCTTTGTCGAAGTCTGCTCCCAACACAGAAGCCCAACAGTCTAAAAAGATTAATATCTACAACCAGATGGCACAGATGCTTGTGGGATACGATGACACGGGCTCTATTCGAAAGTTCGATAAGGAAGGTTCGTTCTCTGACACTAACGAGAAAATGGAAGAAGTTTTCTTTATTAACTTTGCTCGCTTGCTAAATAAAGATGAAATCAAGAAAGGTTCTTTCAGCTTAAGTCTTATGACTGGCGCTACCATCCCATTGAGGAACTTCACTGTAGGCGGCGCTACTGCGTTTAACGACACAGGTTCTTTGTCGGAATATCGAACCAACTCCCCAGCAGGTGAATATGGGTTTATTTATTCTACCACTGGTTCAGCCGTTGGCTTGCTTTATTACCAAGCAGGAGTTGCTGTTATAACTGGATCAGTATTCGGCGGGGACCCTGCCAACCTTGGCGGGACAGCTAATGTTGGTCTTTTCGGACCACCGGGATCTGGTTCTTATACTACCTCTGCTACGGCTGAAGTCAACATGAACTCTGCTAGTTTTAGCTCTTACATGACTGGCGCAGCAGGATCTATCTCAGGGGCTTGTGATGGTGTCAGAAACGCCATTAAGTCTCTTTCGTTTAACAATACAACTGAATTAAACTCAACCATTTATTTCTGTCGCGCAGCCCATAATGAATATAACTATTCATCTAATCCCACTTACTTGAATGCGAGTAAGCTCGTCGTAAAAAATGCAAGCACTGATATGCCTGTATCTTACATTACCTCTGTAGGTCTATACTCGGCAGATAATGAGCTACTGGCTGTTGCTAAGCTCTCAGAGCCATTAAAGAAAACCCCGACAAATGAGTTGACTTTACGCGTCCGTCTTGACTATTAAGGAGGTGTCAAATGCCTCTGCACAAGTTCGAAGAATCTGACAAGTTTTTCAACGTTTTAAAGACTCACCCTAAGACAGAGTTTGTCGTATATGACGGGCAAGTATTCTTAAACAATAGATCAGAACAGTCTGGTAGTTTTTACAAATGGGTTCCAAATGTGGCACCCGGCATGGTAAGCCTTTACGAACTGAATGTGGATCGCTACCCAGAAGCGACTGGTAGAACGATTGGTCTTGATGAAGTAGAAGATAAAAATCTTATCTATCCGTACATTACCAAGCAAGGAAGCACTACTGCATTTAAAACAATTTCTACTACTGCCTACAACTCTGACTTTTCCTATGGCGATATTCTGAGTGGCAGTTATCCACTCTCGTCAAGCATTATAAGATCCAGTTCTATAGAAAACGCCACTAGAGCAGAAATAGTAGCTCTTAAAAATACTCTTAATAGTTATAAATTTATGAGTCAACATTATGCTTATAGCTCTGCCGTAGGCACTAGTCATTGGGACAAGGGGACTCAGCCTTTGAACCTTGTTTCTATACCTTCCATCTTCTACGGGTCCGAGATTAAAAGAGGCTCTGTTAAATTACAATTTTATATTTCAGGAACGCTTGTTGCCGAAGCCCAAGACAAGGCACACAACGGAGAGCTGATTCAGGTAAGTGGGTCGACACACGCCCAAAATAATGGGTCTGGTTCTGTGGCTGGCGTAGTTCTTTATAAGGAAGGTTTTCTAGTCCTAACAGGAAGTTGGGACTTCTCGACTGTTACTCGCGACTACATTAACGATGCATCGAACAAGAAAAAACCTTCATGGCTTTATTTCGGAGTTGGAGCAAACGACAGCGTATCAACTCCCGCAAATGCTATTATCCCATCTTCTAGTTATGTTCTTAGTTTCGAAGGGACACAAGAGGTCCCTACAGTAACAATGTTGGCTCACGCAAGGAAGGGAGATTTAAACTACTCTGCCAATCCTACCTACCTTGAGTACGAGCAGAGTGGGGCTATGACCAATCCAAATACAGGCTCGACCCACTATATTGAAAATGAGTTAACTATTCGAAACATGGTTAGTTCTTCTTTTGCTGCACCAACAGCCAGCTTCCAAAAGGAAACATATGTAACTCGCATTGGGTTGTATGACGAAGATAGGAATCTAATTGGCATTGCCAATGTTGCAACACCAGTTAAGAAAACTGAAGAAAGAGACTTGACATTCAAATTAAAAGTTGACTTCTAGATATAGATTGGTTATACTATAGTATGATTCTCGGTCTAGATATATCCACAAGCATTACAGGTTACACTGTTACAAAATACCAAGGCGACGTTGTTGAATACGGGGCTTGGGACACAAGAAAATACAAAGACTTTTTTGATAAAGCAGAGGCGGTAAAAAAAGGTGTTACAGAAATACACACAAAATACGGTGGAGAGATTAAACACATTTATATTGAACAGTCGCTACAATCGTTCCGTTCAGGTTTTTCATCTGCAAAGACTCTTTCAAGCTTGTCTCGCTTTAACGGGATTGTGTCTTGGCTTGCTTACTCTCTATTTCAAATTAAACCAGAGTACCTCGCGGCAACGAGTGCTAGAAAGCTCTGCGGCATTAAAATCCCTAGAGGAGAAAAAGCCAAACAAGTTGTTTTAAAGTTTTTACTTGACAACCAACCGGGTTTCGTGATAGAGTATACTCGTTACGGAAATCCAAAGCCAGAATCATATGATATGGCTGATTCAATTATAATCGCAAAAGCGGGGGCTATATGCGAAGCGAAAAAGTTAGGATACTCAGAAGCGTTCTAGGGTCGTCTTACGACCGTGGTAACGAACTTCTTTTTAGTTGTCCTTATTGCCGCCATCACAAACATAAGTTTTCGGTGAACATCGAGAAGAGCTATTATAAGTGCTGGATATGTGACAAGCGCGGAAGAAACGTTGGTCGTGTGATTCGTAGCTTTGGCTCTCTGACTCACTTCCGCGAATGGCAGGAGCTTGTGGGCAAGGTAGACCTCAGCGACTTTGATGATCTGTTTGGCTCTAAGGTCGAGGAAGAAACAGAAGCAATTTTAAAGTTGCCTGATGAGTTTGTGTCCCTCACCAACAAAGATTTGCCAAGGTCGGCAAGACCATTTCTGAGCTATCTTTCTCGAAGAGGAGTCAGCCGAAAAGAAATTGTTAAATGGAAAATTGGATATTGCATAGAAGGGGATTATAAAAACCGAGTGATTATTCCATCCTTCAACAAAGATGGGTTTGTAAACTATTATGTGGCTCGCTCAATCGTAGATGATTGGCAGAAGTACAAGAACCCTCCCGCAAGCAAGGATATTATTTTTAATGAGCTTTATGTTGATTGGCACGAAGACCTCATTGTCGTGGAGGGAATCTTCGATGCGATAAAGGCTGGCAATGGCATCCCTATTCTCGGATCAACTTTGCGAGACGGCGGAAAACTTTTTAAAGCCATTGTTGGCAGTGGAGCTAGAATTTTCTTGGCTCTTGACGAAGACGCAAACGATAAGGCAGATAGAATAATCCAGAGTCTCATGTCTTATGGAGTCGAGGTGTCTAAGATCGATACGTCAGGGTACGAAGACATAGCGGAGATGCCTATGGATAAATTTAAGGAAAGAAAAGAGGGGGCAACCTTTATGACCTCTGACAATCACTTGCTTGAAAGGCTGGCGTCGATTTAAGACAGATTTATACTTGACTTATAAAATTAATGTGTTATGTTTAATGAAACACTGAGAGAGGTGCGTTTGAAGTTTGCTCATATTGCGGATACTCATATCCGAAACCTAAAGTATCAGAAAGAATATCGTGCAGTGTTTGGGAAACTGTACGACATATTAAGAAAAGAAAAAGTTGACTACATCGTCCATTGTGGTGATATAGCCCATACCAAGACACAGATCTCTCCAGAGTTCGTG
>TARA_R110000765_G_scaffold40705_1_pt1 | contig 29759 bp, 27 predicted proteins | sample TARA_R110000765 | Tara Oceans TARA_R110000765 (sample SAMEA4398168) | marine metagenome | biome: Polar Biome; feature: [MES] marine water layer (ENVO:01000295) within the mesopelagic zone...; material: water (ENVO:00002006), including particulate matter (ENVO:01000060) such as...... | reverse complement strand
CTCCTCCTCCTTCTCCTCCTCCTTCTTCTCAACCTCCTTAACCTTCTTGGGGCGACCACGCGGTTTCTTCTTGGGTTTCTCCACCTCCTTCTCAGTTTTCTTAGTGGTGGGGAGTTCCTCAGCGGAGGGGAGTTCAAGTTTTTCTTCTTCGGGGACGATAAAGAGATTATCCTTAAAGTCGTCCTCTTCCACAAGCGTTTTGTTCCACGCCTCAAAGAGTTTGCGACCTTTGTCTTCCTGCTCCTCTTGGGTAATTACAAACCCCGCCTTACTGGAAACCTTTTTGACCTGCTCCAAATACACACGAACCCACTTGCCCCTGTAATTCACCTTCCCGTTCCAGTAGAGACACAACCCACGAATTGCCTTGTCCCCTGCCTTACAATCACGCTCACAAACCATAAACCCCTTAGAAGCACCTTCCGTGAGTTTCCCAAAGTTGATAATATAACCCTTTTTGATACTATTCTCAATCTCGGTTCTCTTGGTGTCGCTTAGGTTAGGACACTTCTGGTTGTTAAACTCGCGGGGTTTTTTCTTGTTGTAAGCAAAGCACCCGTCCTTACCACGAGGTTTGCCCTTAGCACCCCCACCTGTTTTAGTCGCCACCAACCCCTCGCTCTTGAGAATAGGTTGAATTTGCTCCTCAGTTAGACCCACTTGCTTAAGTTCCTCAATACGCTTGATTACCTTTACCGATTTATCATAGTGTTCGTCCTTCTTACCAAACTCTTCGTGGCGTTGGTGCTTAAGACCCTGTTCTGCCGAATACACAAGATACGACATAAGGTCTTTCCACTCACTATCAAAGCACTGGTCGGGGTTGGTGGTGTGGAGGTAGGCAGCACCCTCTTCCAGTGGTTTGGTGCTAAAAGATAGGTTGGCGGTTTTGAGAGTAATCATCTCACGACCCCCCGGGTCTCCAAAAGAACCGCCGTATCCATACGACCACCTCTTTACCAATTCCTCACAATACCACTTATCAAACTCTTCCCAACGTTCGTCATAATCACACGCGTCCTCAAAATCAATATCCCACTTGTCCAGCGGGTTCTCGCTTACTTCAAAATTCCAGTAGAGTCTGTGGTTCGCCAAATCAAGTGTAAAACTATCCACGTTGCTGGAGAACGTCTCGTTCCCCTGAATGCGGTAGGATAGGTTGAGTTTGAGACCCGATTGGATAGAGAAACCTCCGTTCCACTTGTGGTCGTTTGCTGGGAGTTGGAGACCCTCCCCACAGCACACTTCTTCGCCACACATATCAAGGTAAAGATTATTATACTCGCGTTCCATAAAATTCGTGAGAAACTCAGGATTGTTAATAGATTTAACAATAATTTTGTCGCTGGTGGTGGTGGGTGTGTTGGTGGTCATTCTATATATCTATACTGCTGGTAAAAAAAGTAAAGAGAAAAAAAAATTTTTTTGACTGCCCACGCAATCTCACCCCCCCAACACCACCTCACGAATTGAGGCAACTACCCACCTGACGAGTTGAGCGAACTACCCTCTTTGTAGCGTAGTTGCCTGAACTCGTCTGTGAGCGAGTAAAGGGTGTGAGATTGCGCGGGCAGTCAAAAAAATTTTTTTAAAATATATAAAGATTTATCAGCAGTATAATACAAATATGACCGACAACAACCACGCGTGTGCTATTACCGAACACCCCAACTTTATTACGTATGACGACTTTTTGAGCGCTCATTCTAAACAAGCAGGCGACTTTGATATTATTGATAAGGGGACTCTGTGTTGGTATTATAAAGGCACTATGGACGGAGTGCTTTATGATATTGGTCGCAACAACGGACACAAGGGTATGAAATTGTATTGGGAGATTATTAATACTATCCGCTGTATCACCCTACCCCGTGAAATCAAACTTGTAGGTAGGGATAAGGTTGAGGAATTGCGAACTGCTGAACTTGATATTCTGGAAAAAAAAATCTCTAACGAGTATAAAAAATACAAAGACGACGGGACGGGCAAACCAGCGTCTCTCGCGGGTATTCAAGTTCTTACCCCAGTTGAGAGTATGGAGTGGTTGACTGGTATTTGTGCCTTACGCTGTTTGGGTAAGGATAGTGATAATAAATTTGGGGAAAATATTATTTGGGGTATTAGTCCTGACGATATGATTGATTACGGGAAAGCAGTTAAACAGGAAGAAGCACACGAAAAAACTAAAGACGCTACTGAGAAGGTGTTGGGTATGGGTAATCACAAGAAAAAGAAACAGGGTAAAAACAAGGTTAATATTGTTAGTTTTAATAAAGGAAGCACTGCTGACACTCAAGACCTCGCTGATTGGATTGAGGGTAAGACACAGAAAAAACCCAAATCTGTTATTCATACGGGTGGAGCAACAGACGGCAGTGAGGCAGACGGGGAGGAGTAGGATTTGGATACTTGGTGGGATAGTGAATTAACTAACGGGTATTAAGGTGGTGTTATACCTAATAATTTTTTATATATATATTCGTCTTCCTCTTTACTTGTGCTGGGTTGAGATAATATATCCTCAACTGATATATTGGGATAGAGAAATAACCATATAGCAAATAAATCGTCATATGTTTGGTCTTTGATTTTACCAAATAAAGCACAAAACCCACCCTTCCACTTGTTAAATTCGTCCTTTAATTCTTTTGTGGGTGGGTCTTGACCTATACTTGATTTTTTTTCTCGTTTCTCAATATCCTTTAATTTTTTAAGGTCTGCCTTAAATTCCTTCTCTGCCTTTTTTTTTATTCTTTTAAAACCCACACTTTCTGTTGGGTTTAAACTTTTCCTGTCTATTGTTTTTTTTGTTTCAATTATTCTTTTTGCTATTTCTTCTTTTTTATCTTCCAACGCTGACATATTTATAGTATGATAATATTTTTATTTTTTTATTTTTTTTGATATTCTGGTTGTCGGGCAATCCAGTTCTCTGCGCGCCAGAGCAGTTGTTTTTCCTTAGGATATTTCTTAACGTTCCGCGCACCCAAATCGTAAGGTGTCAAATTCATATGCTTTCTCGCCCACCACACTGAATTAGGCACAAAAAATTCCCCCATAACTTTGGAGGTAAGCACCAACCCCTCCTTTGAGCGCAATACTTCCTTTGTGTATTGTTCTTTACTTATACCCAACGCGAGAGGAAGGTTTGGTTCGTCGCGACGCTTTTCTTCAAGACGGCGATTTAGCAATTTCAGCAGTTCTATCGCCTCTTTGTCGCCCTCTTTACTTCTCTTCACCAGTAGTTTATATTTGTAGGTTGGTGAAGCAAGGCGAGCAGAAACCGCACGGATTTTTTCCTTCTCCTCCCTCTTCTTCTTTAACCTCGCCTCCCTTTCTTTCTTAATCTTTTCTGCGACAGCAATAGTTGTCAACCTTGCCTTCTCCACCTCCACCTTCTCTTGCTTCTTCTGCTTGCGTCTATCCTTTTCACGCAACAACCCTTGTAATCCACCTACCTTCCTTACTGCTGTGAAAATCGGTTTGCGGGGTTCGCGTTCCTTCCTAACCTTTATCTCCTTTGGTGTCATATCAAAATTTTTTATATCTTCTATACCCTCTGGTGTTAGTTCCAGTCCCCGTTCAGCAGGTTCTTGGTTTGGGCGTATTCTATTTGATATAAAATCCAATAGCATACCCCCGTGTCCCTTAGCAAATTCAAGTGATTCTGGTGCGTATAGCACAGACCGACCACCCCAAAGAAATTTATAGGGAACGTCTATATTATATAAACTATTCCCCTCCTTGTCTTTATCCTTTCTTTTCTTCCAATCTAATTTCATAATATCCCAATTTTTTATATCCTCCTCGCTCACCCCCTCGTTCTCCCATACGTCGCCATATTTTTTTACTTCCCATTCCCAGTGATTTGAGTAAAAATCTGTTGTCCCATACGGCGCTGACAAGTCCCCAACACAACTTAACGTATTATCCACCTCCGTATACTTTTCGTATGCTTTTAGTCCGAACGACCCGCGCGGGGGGTCAGCAAACTTGCCCGTAGCAGGTATAGTAATACTATCATAGTGTCTATATATTTTTTCCCCGTATTTTTTTAACATACGTTTCATAAACGCTTTTTGGACTTTTTCTGTGTCTCCACGCCAAGTAGCAAAATCAAACCCGTCTGGTTTTAACTCTCTATTTATATTATATATGTAAATCCAACGTTCAACATACTCGCCAAAGAGACCACGACTTCGCCTGTATACTGGAGCGTTCTGCCGAAATGTTCGGGCGTAGGCGCCACTCCACTCGCCAGATATTTGGCGGATTATATCTCTTATGAACCATACTCCTGACGATATTATATCGTCTATCTGTTTGCTTGTAAGTCCACTTAACCCTCCGTGCCCGTCTCCGTGGTCGTCCCCTTTAAATCTATATCTTTTTTCAACGCCTTTTATTTTTCTCATATAAGAGTTAAAATCGTCAACCCACTTAAATCGCGCCCTTCGCTTAATCTTTGCCTCTATCACCTCGTCAGGAAGTCCTCCGCGTCCACGATAGTCCGTTTGACCACCATAATTATTATACGTTGGGTCATAAAACTCACCCGCCCCGCGCACGCGACCCAACTCAAAAAATTCAGGGTCAGCGTTCCACGCCTGCCCGCCTACGCCCCCATATAAAGAGACATATCCACCTTCGTTATATGGGTGGTCGCGCTTGGCGTTCTCTGTTTCTGCCATTTGTCGGTCAAACGCGTGTGTTGGGGCAAGTGCCCTACTTGATTTTTGGAAATACTTGTTGTAGTAATCTTGTTCCTCAGGCATAAACATATTAGCGTCGCCCACCACCGCCCACTTCGCCCCCAGCGCCGCCGCACCTAATACCTCTCTCCTTAATATGTCTATATAGGGTTCGCAAAATACCTTATCACCATACTTTTTATAATAGGGTTTGAGTATTGCTCTTGCGCTCTCCTTTGCTTTTTTTCTTTTTTGGGCAAATAGTGCCCCTTGGTCTAATCGTTCTTCTGCTTCTGCTTCTGCTTCTGCTTCTGCTTTTGCTTCTGCTTCTTCTGCTTTTTCTACTCTTTCTCTCACCAATTCCTGTCTTTTTTCTTGTCCAAAAGTCGCGTTATACTTATTTGAATCTATCGCTTTGAGAAAATTAGCAAGTGCTGGTGCTTTCTTATAAAAAGCAAGTGCTTTGTCCTTATCAAGAGATTCTAATTCTTGATAAGGTATTCTAATTGGTGTTGGTAATCCCACTATTGCGCTGACAATATCTGTTTCTTTTGCCCCATACTTATCTACTAACTGAGGGAAGGCAGTTTGTAAATTAAGAACTTGGATTGATAAAGTATTTCTAATCTTCTTAACCAATTCGTCAATTGTCTTATTTGGTGGAATTTGACGCATAATTGTAGAATATCTCTTATCAACCATAATACGTATTGCTTTTTGTTCTTGGGCAGTCGGTATAGGTTTGTCATACTCAATATAAGTCCCATATTCAGGTTGTTGGGGATTTTTGCCCGCGCGAGCAATATATTTTAAATTTTTTGGTTTTATACCTTCAACTAACGCTTCATATAGGGTGTCATATGTTAGAGATATACCTTCACTATTTTTAATATTGCGCCGCGCACTAATTAAATCTCGCTTGGTGGATTGACTTACTACTGGGCAGATTTTCATAAGGTATTCTTCTATTGCGTATTGGAATTGAAGTTTGTTCGCGTTGCCTACTAATAACCTATATGTATCATACTCAAGTGTTGGTGTTTTTTCTGTTGGTGGAGGAACAAACCCCTTCTCTCTAACTTGTCTATTCTTCTCCTTACGTTTTCTCTCTTCTTCTTCTGTTTCACCTGCTTGTTTTGGTGTGGTTATTTTAAGGTCTTTGATTTCATACAATTTACGCCAATCAACCTTCTTACTTGGTGCTGGTGCTGGTGCTGTTGGAGGTATATACCCTCCTTCTGCTGGAGTATCAAACGCTACTTCACTCATATTTATATATAATAGAAGATATTATATATAGTTGAAAAAAAAGATTATTATTTACCTACTACACCTACCCTTCTCTATTTATATAGAATATATAAGATACAGACATACAGACAATAAATTTTCTAAAACAAGATAGTTTATATACTCGCTTATGCGCGATATTAAACCCTTCCTTAGAACGATTTTTGTTGTCCGTAGTGTCTGTAGATATTCTGTGAGCGTCTATCCGCTTGGAGTTAGATTTTGGTTAGTGTGCTTGTTGGTGTGATACTTCTCTCTGTTCTGCTATACTTCTACCTGCGTCAAAAGTATCGTGTTGTCTCGCTAAAGATTGATTGTGAGTTCTTGTTCCTTCTACTCTTGACCCTAATACTTTCTGCTCTCTTGGTCTATATCCTGCTTTCTTCTCTAAATCTATATCTGTTTTCTGCCGTTGAAGACGTCTCGCGTGTCCTTCACTTCTATCTGTTGGAGCAAAAGGATTCATATTATATACTATACTAAATATTTTATTTATATTCTTGAGGTAATATTACCAGTTGCGTCAATATAGAAGAGAATATCGCACATAGCATAAGTATCAACCCGTAAAGCAGATGCGATATTTTCAGCGTTCACGACTACAGAGGCATTCATAGGATTAACTCCGTTGTATATTGCTTCTAAGGTAATAGGTAAAGACCTATCCTGTGTATTAATACCCGACTGGATTGCTGACTTGCTAAATCCCTCAAAATCAAACCCATACATAAAGTTCTGTTTACAGCACGCAATATTGTTTGCCAACGCTATTGCTCCTGTGTCAGTTCCTACCTTTCCTACAATATGGGTCTGCCCAGCGGCGGGAACTGCCATAAGACGACTTGCGTTCGCACACTCATAGGACGCTTTCCAACTCGCCTCTTGGCAGTTAGTTTTGTGGTCATACGCACCAATAGTGCCAAACGCTTTTCTAACCTCTTGGAATACCTCACCAGCGTTGGTTAGGGCAGAGTGGGCGTTGGCGGCACTTTCATAATTTACAGCAATATCAGTAGGCGGGTATTTAACCGCACCTACACGGAAGGAATATTGGTTGAGACCAGCGTTGGTGGACTGACCAACGTTAAAGCAATTGTTTCTGCCGTCTTGGTCTGCTCTTACTTGGCGAACTAAAAGTGCTTTAATAGATTTAATACGAGCGGGGATATTGATAGTCCCCTGAGAAGAATTAGAACTAACGCTGTCTGTGAAGTGTCTGTAGGTAGTTGAGGCAAGTGTCATAACACCACCCGACGCCTCCATAGTGCTTCTTAATCTCTCGTAGAACGCTCTGTCTAAATCAACGAGGTGGGCGCAGAACCTAACGTTTGTAAGATTGTAATTGAGTGCTGTGGTTGATACAAGTGGAGCGGCGCCACCAGCGTCCGCCGAGACCCACGCACCAATATTAGCACCACTTTCTAAGTGTAGAACTATAGTTATACCTTGATTGAGGAAGATAAGCGGGAAGTATTTGCGAAGCATACCAAGACCACACATAAGGGGCATATTGTATTTGTATGCCGCTCTCCCGTCGCCCATAAGACCAGCGTTTCTCTCCGCACCAGTATTGGCAGTAACAAGTGCCGCCGCCGTCCATACCCAATTGGAGAATATCTCAGGAGAAGAATTGCCCTGAGCGCCAGCGCCGAGTGCGGGGTCGCTCCAACCAATACCCGAACACAAACCGCTTCCAGCAGCGCGAATTACGTGGTCTTGACCTAACGTGCCACTACCCGCACCTACGACAATAGCGTTGTAATCTTCGGGGACACTAACACCACCAGCGGTCACCAATCCCGAAGCACCAAGAACGTTGCCACCAACAAAGGAGTTCATACCTGAAGAAGCAGTAGAGCAACTATTTTGGGTCATACCCCAATCGTTAGTGTTAGAGGCGTCGCCCTGAAACTCACATAATAGAGCATATAATCTATTCCACTCTTGTATATCTTCTAAAATTACACCACCACTCTCAATCTGTAGGCGGTTAATTGCTGGGCAACCTGCGTCAAGGAAGCAACCCTTAGCACTTGCCTCAACCCCTAAATCTAAATCAAACTGGAGATAGGAGTGGGAAAAGTCAAGCATACTATCTGCGTTGACGTCTATACGGATTTGATTAGTATTGTTAGGGGAAAAGGATTGCCCGTTGACTGGGAAAAACAGGCGTCGCTGGGGTCTGCTCTCTATAGCAACTGGCGGGGTGTCGGCATAATTTAACTGAACGGGAACTGCTACTGAAGGTTGAGACATATCTTTTTTATTATACTATTGGTTTATAGAATAAATTAAAAAAAAAGGTAATTTTACAACTCTTCTTCTTCTCCAAAGGTTGGGTAAAATATAAATATTAAACACACTAACGATACTATCTCGTCGCAACTTATCATATTAGAAACACTTGAGGTTCGGCACAATATATATATAGTAAGCAAAATAAATCACTCCTACAAACGCACCCGTATATAATACACAACCACAACACACACACGCCAGCGAATAAAACTCTTTTGGTTCTTCTCTTTTTTTAGGACTTAGGGGGAAATACATATAATATAATATATAGTATTATATTATTTTATATTGAGAGTAGTGCTTGGAGTTTATCTCCACTAATTCTATCCATATCATATAACAAGAAGTCAAAGTATAAATCTACTGACGCTATACTATCTACTGGGTTGGTTTCTATAGTCCCACCTGCTCCGTCGCTAAAGGTTTGACTTAATCCAACAAGGTCTCTCTGTTGATACAAAGTAGAGTTCTTAGTTGTGTCTATTACCAAATCGGTGTTGTATCCTTGCTGTAAGAATACAGAGCAAGTAATTTGTTTTGAGAAAGGATTACCCACACATATACCAGTTCTCCAACTCTGTGTATTGGTTAGAGGTTTTAATTTGATTGATTGAGGATTTGCTTTTAAATCTATTCCAAATACAAGCGAATTACTTGATACGTCAGCGTAGTTCTGTTTTATTGTGGCAGAGGGATATTCTGTTATGTTTGTGGCGTGTTGGTATAGTGTGCCAAGTGTGGTGTCTTCCATAGGTTTCATAACCCCACCCGCTCCGTCATATAACTCGCCTTGTTCTGTGGTGGCGGAGAGGAGTGGGTCGCTAATTAGTGGAATATCAGTATTAGTCAAACCAAGTGGCACGTTCTCAAGACCCTCCGCGTTTTCTGTAGTTATATTGGCGGCGTTCTTACTAATAGTATCTACGTTTACTGCGTCTATTAAACTTGTTTCTGCGTCAAAAGTAGCAGTCATACCAGTATTACCCGCTTTGGTTGGTCTATAGTAATTTTGGTTAGACCAACCTGCGACCTCTATATTGACGACTGGTGAAACTCTCATATACTCCCCCGCTCCCACTATTACGTTGCCTCCTACAACGTCTAAACCAGTAGAACAATTAATAGACCCACCAGTAAATACAGCAATCGCACCAAGACACGAGGTCTGTGGTGGTGTATTGATACTCGGCATATTAAAACTAAATTGCGTAGGTAGTGGAACTGGGCGTGGCGACACCTTGCTGTCTAATTGGGTGGGGAACGCTATTGCTTCTGTGCTTGATAGGTGGACTTTTCTAAATCCTAATACGTTTTTGGCGAACTCACTCATATTTATATAGTATATAAGATATAAAAAAATAATAAATTAAACGCTTAATTTATTTCAATAACCTATGAACGTAATTCATAACGTCCGTTTCTATTGCTTTTGCGTTTGTGCTTCTTGTCCCCGACGCCATACGTCCTAATTGGGTTGTTGCTGTCTGCGTGCTTGGTAGTGCGTTTGTCCCGAGTGCTGAAGGACTCACTCCTAAACCACCTTTGCCTCCCGCTCCAACACCCATACCTCTATTAGTTGTTAATCCTCCCGCTCCCGCTGTTGTCCCCGAACCTATACCTCCACGTATAGACCTTGCTCCCGCCAATCCACTTTTAACCGCACCAACTATATTACCCGCTTGTAATTGTTTATTTACTCCACCTGCTACTTTTGATACTTCACCAGCGACTTTACCTACTTCTTGGACTGCTTTGAGACCTCCAGCAACCCCTGCTGCCAACTCGGGTGCGCCAACCGCAGTTAATCCCGCTTCTAATACTGGAGCAACCTTAGCACCTACTTTTGCTACTTCGTTTGCTACTCCACTAACGACACTACCTACTCTTGATACGCCTCCAGCGACTTTTTCACCTATGCGTTTTATTGCTCCAAAAAATCCCATATTTATTTATATACTATAACAATTTATTAATTTTATAAGGTATTTGTTGTTTTTTATATCGTCTGTGTAATTGGTAATCCCCGCATAACTACCGCTCGTGTTCCTTGTCTTGCTACTCCTAAAAATTTATTAGTATTTATCTTATTATAGGTCGCTAAGCGTTGGAGTGAAGCAATATCAGTATTACCAGTTGTGCCTCTCTTAGTAAACGCAGTGCCTGTCCGTCTAAAGTCCAATTTGGGTTTAAACTCTACTTGAATATCTACTGACCAAGATAATCCGTTTATTGATAAAGGAAAATCTTGTTCGTCTGTGAGTTCTATTTCTATCTCACTTACACTTTGTATATCACACGCTTGAGAGTGGTCTGTGAAGGGTTGATTAGCAGTTGTTATAACTTCACCCCAAAGTGTATTACCTATATTTGCTGTCCCAAAGGTATTTGTCCCCCCACCCTTATTATCGTAGTATCTTGAGGTAGGTAAACTTGTCTTGATTTTTATTTGTTTTAAAAATTGTCTTTCGTCCATACAAAAAGGCGCTGTAAAAACTCCCGCTGGTGCTATTGTTATAGTATCTGTTGTTTCACTATCTAATCCTAACATAAACGCAGTATTGCGAAAAATAGACCCTGACAACCCCGCCCAAGATAGTGTATGTGGTATTACGTCGGGATTGGTTATTACTAATTTTCTTGCTCTTTGGTCAAGTGTAAAAGTGAGAGGAGTAAATAAGGCGTCTAACTCTGTCTTCCAAAAAGGATTAATAACAGAGTTAGGTGTTGCTGGTGTTGAATCATAAAAACTATAATATCCTTCTGTTATTGATATTTGTATTCCGTCCATAAATATATCGTTATTCACGCCCCCTCTAACGTTATAAAAACTAAAAGGTATAACTAAATTATGTAGAGAGAACACCATAATCTCGTGATAATTATTTGATTGGAGAGGTTCTCTCAATACTAAAGTAAATTTTGACTTTGACGTATTAATTAAACTCGCTTCTGCTGTATCTAAGTGTATAACGACTGCTGGTTGGGTATGGTCGTTGCCGTGCTGTATTTGAGTGTGGTTAGGCATAGCGTCTTATTAGATTAGTCAATATTATAAATCTTCTTATTCGCAAGGTTTATAATATCCTCAAGAACGCTCAAACAATTTTCTTTGTTATATGAATATGTATTTATTAACTCTACTATCTGTTGGTATTCTAAAGTATTGCGAATATCTACCACTTCTATATCTTGTGGGGGTTGGCAGAGTTCGTGGACACTGGCGTTCGTCGGTTTTGTCTTGGGCATATCTATATCTATACAAAAGATATTGTATAACTCCCTTGCTCTATTTTAAAACTGGGGTCTTTCTTCTTTTTGGTTAAATCTTTATCTCTCTTCTTGCGTAGCAATTTAAGTTGCTGTCTTGAATATTTCTTAAGGTCTCCCCACATATATCTTGAGAATAGCGGTGCTAATCCGTCGGGTAGGTCGGGTCTGTGATTTAAATACCAATCTGTCCCTTCTTCTACGTTTGATATTTCTAAAAAGGATAAAGGCAATCCCGCTTTCTTGTATTTCTCTATATCTTCTTCTTGACCAAGTCCTCTTGCTTTATTGATTTCTACCCACTTCTTTAGTGTCGCGTCTGGGACTGGAAAATTATAATCAACCATATCCTTATCAATATAATCGTTGGGTTCGTTTGTTATTGTCTGTGCGTTGTCTTTATTAGGCATACCTACTATATGATAATCAAGTTTGGGGTTTGTTGTTATTAGTTGAAAAACGTTGCCGTCTCCCAAATCACCTACACCTAATATTTTCTCTTCCATAATATTCTATATAATAAGAAAATATAATATTATATTATATTAAACGCTTGACTGAGCAATCTTATTCCCATATTTATCAATATCGGGACAATTTGGAAAATCCCCATAATAATTTTGTATTTCATATGATAGTGCTACTGCGGTGTCGTCTTTATCCTTCTCCCAAACACATATAGCAGAGTATCCAAAAAAACCTCTAACCTTACACAAGTGAAGTTTTGTTAAACCATAATTATTTTGTCTCATATACACTAATCTATGAGGGGTTAGATTTTGTTGTCCTATTAAATATGATATTATACGGGGTTGTAGTGATACACTTTTCTCAAATATTTCGTTTAAAAAACTATAAGGAGGATTTCCACATATTATATCAATCTTTTTATCAAAATCAAATAAATCTTTACCCTCTGCTATTTCACTCCACTCTTTGTTAGGGGATAGAAAATTGTTATAATATACACCCTTACCTCTGCTGTCGTCATACCATATCTCTTCTTGACTTAAAACTGGAATCATACTAATATGTTTTTTTGCTAATATTTCTGGAGTATAAAATACGTCTTTTGGGTTCTTTCTATTTCTTATGTCGTTTGCTATTTTCCCACTCATAATATTCTATATATAATAAGAAAATATAATATTATATTATATTAAACGCCGTATGTCAAAAGAACTATATAAACCTTTTGTTAGTAAGGCAAAAAATAAAAAGTATAGTGTATATGTCAAGAGCGACAGCGGTAAAAAGAAACTAATACACTTTGGAGATAATCGGTATGAACAATTTAAGGATAAACTGGGACACTACAAACGATTAGACCACAACGACCCTAAAAGAAAAAAAGCATACTATAGTAGGCACGGCAAACATACTGGTAAGGATAGTGCTAAGTATTGGTCTCACAAGATACTTTGGTGATTACAGACGCTACGGACAAAAATTTGTCTGTTTTGGGGGAGGTTGTATAATTGTATATTTGTTGTATATAAACTATATAAAATTTAAGAAAATATTGTCTGTTTGTCTGTATCTGCCTAAATCCCTTCTCTATACCGATTGGTCAGTTGGGAATCTGTGTGATACTCCCACTGGAGAAGTCAAACTCCGCATAGCGTCGTCCCTATCAACTCCTAACTTCCTCAGGTCGGGTTCAAAAGAGTGAGAGTAGTCCTCTCCAACTCTATAAATACACCCGTGTCGTTTTGTTCCTAATCTTCGGTGCGAACTTGATTTTGTCCCGATTCTATGTGCTTGTTCTCTCATATTTATATATTAGGTTAATATATAAAATTAAAATCAAATAACCTTTTTTTTAGTTATAGGAAACGTTTTCTCCACCCGCTTTAATTCCACTGCGCTTTCTTCTACTTCTACCCCTTGCTACTTTCTTCTTTGTTGTGGTCTTTTTCTGTGGTGAGGCACTTGCTCTCTTCTTGCGAATAATTCCGTCTAATAAGTGAGAGGGTAGATTGGAGTATTGATTCTGGGATATGAGTCTGTCTTTTAACGCTTTTTGTTGTGAAGGTGTAGGCATATTATATATACTACTATATTTTATTTTTTTTTACGCATACCCCTAAATCTTTTAGAAAGCAACGCTCTCTTATAGGTTGTCTCTGTTGGGTTATATTTAATCTTGGGATTTCCGTATGCTTTTATAACCTTTGTCTCAAACTGCTTAACACTTAATCCGTGTGTCTTCGCTTGACTTGTAAACGCTCCTTCTTTTAGATTTGCTTTGCCTATCCAATCTTTAACCATATTATATCTATAGGGGGGATAAAAATTTTATAGGGATACATAAGTGTTCTTTATTATTTGTGCCTACTCCGTCCCTTCTTGTTATTTCTTTTACTTCGCAATCGTCAATCCACTCGTCGTTATGTTCCTTCTGTTCTATAAACCAATCCCCGTCCTCAAACGCGAAGACGTAGAGAACCTTAAACTTATCCTCTTCCCAAGCGAATTGGTTAATACTAAATAGATACTTCTTGGCGTAGTCAATCTTGTTTTTACCTATAATAGTGGTGGGATAGGTGTCGTGTTTGTTTCTTCTTGATTTGATTTCTACAAAAAACTTATCACAAACAAAATCCATAGGATTGTATTGGTCTAATTTCTTGAGTGAAACCTTATATTTCTTCTCTATAATACCCTTGAGACGTTCCTCTTGTAGCGAACCTATCTTGAGTTCTTCTTTTAAAATAAAAGTCCCGTCTTCTCTAACAGGAATTTCTTTACCACCAACGTTAGTATAACAACCAGAGTTTTTAGTTATAGAAGTCGCCATATCTTTATTCCTTAGTTAGATAATATTATAGGATTTCAAACGCAAAAAATAAATATATCCTATACAATAAATATGCCCACGAAAAGACCTACTGGATATTATGACGTTAAACAATCTGCTGGAGAAAAAGGTAAGAGAGGTAAAGGTGTTAAAAAATCCACAACAGAAAACGTTGCTAAACAAACCAAATCCCTTAAAAAAGGTGAAAAACTTGATTGCCGTAAGCGTAGTAATAAAACCTTAAAGGAGTGTGTGGAGAGAGCGTTAAAGAAAGCAAGAGAAAAGAAAGCAAGAGAGTCAGCGACTGGTAGATATTCTAAAAGTCGCAAAGGTGTTAAACAACCTAAAAATAGAAAAAAACCTAAAAAACATACTACCAAAGGGGGAGTTGTTAGAGGTGGATTACCTATTGCTACACAAGGTTTTAGAGACGATAGAGTTGCGGGTAGAGGACAACCTCAGCAACAAATCCAAGCGTCTCAACCTCAAGGTATTAATATGGGATTTGGTAGTCCTTTTGGAGTTGGTGCGGTATTTAATCAATTACAATCTGCTCAGGTTAGAGAAAGAGAAGCACAAGCAAAAGCACAAACAGAAGTCAAACGGATATTTGACGAAAAACAAGCACTATCCCAAAGAATTCAGGCGCAAAACACCCAATTAGATATTCTACGTAGTAGATTTGATACTGGTGAGTTTCGCCCTCCTCCAAGAGACAGCGGTAGACAACCTACTGGTATGGTGAGTAAGGGTGGAGCAAAAAGTGTTGGGTTTGCGAGTGAGAGTGAATTTTCAGCAGACCCAGACGCACGTATTCAGGACTGGGTGTCTCTTGGTGGATTAGGCGACGCAACGTATGATACTGAGTTTCACAACAACATACAAACAAAAAAACGTGCCTTACAAATAAAAGCGCTAGACAAAGAAAGGGAGGAGGGGGTGAGGTGGGAAGGCAGTCCAGTAGATTCACCACCACCTCAACCAGTATCAAGTCCTATGGGTGCTGTTGGTGCTAGTGCTATTGGTGGCGGTTTTAGTGGCGGTTTCGGTGCGTTGTCTCTGCGTCCCTACACAACCGAAGCGGAGAAAAATCCAAACAAAAACTTGTTGGACACTATATTCGCTGGTGGTATTGAATATGGCGACGGCACTGAGTTCAACGACGACCCAACTACCCCTGAGAATTTTGCTCAAACTGGTGTTCGCGCTGGCATAGAAAATAGATTATTATTATCTATACCAAGAGAGGATTATTATGGTGAGAAACACCTTAGAGACGCACACCCATATGGGGAAAGTGAAGATACATACAACGACGCAACAAAAAAGATAGAATATAAGTGGGTAGAACCATACATAAACATAGAAGGGGAAAATATTGACGATTATGACGAAAAGGACTGGGATTGGAAAGTAGTCCCCGAAAACGCACCAAAATACAACACTCCCCACGAGTTTTCTTATGATAAGTTAGGGGATTGGGGTGAATATGACCTTGACTTTAATATACAGAGGGAGGTAGGTGGAACACCAAATCTAACAATTAATAAAGATGGTGTAGAGAGTCAATTTGACCTATTAGAAAAAGATTATGGTGTCCCCTATCAAGAAGACCAAAAAATAAGAGATTTGTTTCCCCCCCTACCTATCACTTTTTCTCAAAGGCAGTTGAGAGATAGAGAAACTGGGACACAGAGAAGAGTAAGGCATATTAGACAATCCCCTATTAGAACGCCCACACAAACGATAGGAGACGACGCTATATTGAATAGGGGAGGAACGCCTCGCAGAGAATTGTCGGAAGGAGGAGAAGACCCCCTTTTTGATTTTGGAGAAGAACCTACCGATACAAGGGAGGGAGGTCGCCTACCCTCACCACAAATCCTTGACAAAGTAGTCCCTATCTCTACAGAGGACGTTATAGAATTGAGTGAATCAGAAGAAGGTGAAACAGAACTAAATAAAAAACAAAAAGGCGACCTAAATCAATTAGTCAAACGCTTTAGAAATACTGGGGCAAGAGGGGGTGGGACAAGTGAGGTTGATTTTTCATATGGTGGTGCTACAATAGAAACACAAAAACAAGCGTATGAAGATATGGATAAGGTATATAGGGAGGAGGGAAGCACGGGATTTTATGAGGACTTTGAGAAAATAGAGGGACACAAAAATATGCTTGCTCCTTTGGTTAGAGCAATAGGACAACCTATTGATTTTAATATGCCAAAGGGTATTACTGCTGATAATTATTTTGGTATGAAACTGGACGGCACTGGGAAAACTCATAAGAGGATAAAAAAGAATAAAAAGGGTTTGGTTATTGGACAAGGAGAATACTTGGAGGACGAGGACGAGTGGGATGCGCCCCCAGCACGTTGGGAACAAGTAGTATTTGATAAAGAAGAAAAAATAGTTCGTCTTCACGAATATACAGACCATACCGAGTTTGATATGAAATATGGTAATCCCTACAAACCTACTCAGGACGTTGACACTGGAGTAATAAAAGATAGAGGATATAGTGGGGTATTACAACCAGCAGACCAATTTGGTAGATTTGTATCTAACTTTGACGACAAAAGAGTTGTTTGGTCTCCCTTTACCCAATCGTGGGAGGATAGACCTGAGGGACTTAGTGGGATATTTACAAGACCCCAACAAGCATACAATTCGTCCTTAGAACAAGACGCGGAGGGTATGCCTCAACCTTTTAGGAATACTATGCCTAAAGATAAAGATAATAAAGGAATTAGTCAATATTCTATTGCTGACGCTATAGGTAATCAGGATATGACTCAGTTAGTTGTTGGTAGAGGGCGACAGCGCGAAGGGGAGCAGGGTAGAGTAGAAGAAGTCCCAATTGACGTTATTTTGGGTGAGGTTGAAGAAAGTGGGGACTGGACGTCCGAATCTGGTTCTGGTTCTAGTTCTGGTTCTGGTGATTAAGGTAGTCGTCTATCACCTATGTAATCTGCGGGATTGGTGAATCCACTACTACTAATATCTTCACCAAAATCGTGTCTCTCAATCTTAGAGTGCGAGTAGAAGTTTGTTTTTGGTCTACTCTGGTGGTGTCCAAATAATCTTTGTTTTCTAAAGGACGGGTTAAAAAACCCACTTACTTGCTTATATGCCGTGAGGCGATTATCAATAGCACCGCTGTGTGTAAGTTGACGTTCAGGATTATCCATATTATATATATACTACTTGTCAATATTTTCTTTTAAACGCCATACTTCTATATTTTCACCCTTAGTTAATTGATATTGGAATATTGATATAAATTTAAAAATCCCCTTAGCACCACTTAGGCGGTGATAAAAGTTAGAGCAATCTTGGGGTTTCACACCTACTATGTATGCTAAATCTTTTATTGTATCAAAGTGTATGGTTTGAACTGCCTCACTTTTATTAACGTCCCTATATATAGTTAAGACCCATACTTGACCTTGTTTATTCCCCATATTTATCAATATAGTTAGATATTAATTCTTACGATTGGACGCAGAAAGTTTAGATAATATTACGATTAAAATTACGTGTATCTAAACTTATTTAATTCTCAATATAGGTTATAAATATGGATTTTGACAACTTACCCGACGACGCCCAGATTAGTGTTGCTGAATTGAGACGTGTTATGCGTGAAGACCAAGACGAAGGAGATAGTGTTAATAGACCACCACCTAACGTCCAGTTAGTAGGGGAAGAGGTAAGTGAAGATATTGACGCTCTTGAGAAACCAGCGAGAGCGAAAAATAAAGCAGACGGGAGAAAGAAACCCAGAAGTGAAGCACAAAAAAAAGCGTTTGCTAAGGCACAAGCAAAACTAAAAGAAAAAAGGGACGCGAAGCAGAAAGGACGCCCAACAAAGAAAAAGGTAGAACCAAAAGAAGAAGAAGAAGAAGAAGAAGAAGAAGAAGAGCAATACGAACCGCCTAAACGCACTAAGGCAAAACAGAAAAAACCAATCAAGAAAAAAAAGGTTGTCTATTATGATACAAGTGAGAGTGAAGACGACGCGACAACAGAAGTTATATATAAAAAGAAACCCAAGCAACGCAATATCAATCCACAGAGACAGCGTGTTGAACCGCAACCACCACAACAACAACAGCAATATCACGAACCGCCACCACAATACTATATGCCCAATCCTCAAGCACAATCATACGTTTATTATTAAAAAATTAAAATCTAAGTATATAGATATATATGAAAATAACTGAAGAGGAGTGTAAGACCATATCGCTTAAAAAGTTCGGGTTCTCTTGCGACGATATAGACCCACGCATACCAAAACCACTACCCCAGTCGCTAAATCACTTTATATTGATATGCGGAAAAGCGGGGACAGGCAAGACGTCTATAGTGTTAAACCTTATTGCTAAACGCCATAAGATATATAATAAACGATTTGATAAAATCTATCTCTTCTCGCCCAGTATGGCGACTATGGACGATAGTAGTGTATTTGATAGTTTACCAGACGACCAAAAATTCACAGAGTTAGATTATGACGACCTAACTGGTGTATTAGACGAGATAGAGGATAGTAGTGAAAAGGTTTTATTTATTATGGACGACGTTGTAAACGATATGAGAAAGGACGCCCACTTGGAGCGACTTATGGCGAAAATCCTTATGAATAGAAGACACCTTTGTGGTAGAGGGGGTAGTTTAAGTGTATGGATTACTACCCAAGTGTATAACAAAATCCCACCCCCAGTTAGAAAAAACGCAAGTCAATTGATATTGTTTAATACCAAAAACAAAAGAGAATTGGATTGTTTGTTTGACGAGATTGCTTGTAATCTAACCAAGAAAGAGTGGATACAATTAACAAATTACGTTTTCAAGAACAAACACGATTTTATGTATATTGACACGAACGAGGACGCCAACCTTATGTATCACAAGAAGTTTAACAAGTTAAAGGTCGCCACTGAAAACGATTATGTCGCTGAGGTAGAGGAAGGCAAAACTCACGGCAAATAGAGTGAAGAGTTTAGTGTCTAACAAACTACTGGGAAATCGTTTGCTAAACTCGTATAGTGAGCAAGTGCGTTCTAATAGGGGTTCTGCTTCGTCATACTCCCCAGTTAAAATATTTTTAATTTCGTTCTCTTTCATAATAAGAGGTCTGTATATTCCCTTAGGAGAAGAAGGTGGAACACTAACTAAATCAAGGCACATATTTATATATACTACAATATTTTTTTAAAAACGGGGGCGACGTATTAGGTCTCAATTACCTCAATACACGCCAAATAGTATACTACAATATATATCCCAATTACTATCAAGTAGTCAATAAGGTTATTATAACTTGTCATATTATATACACTTGTGTTATAAAATAAAATTAAGGACGTTTGATTTCTTGGATTGCTGGTGGTGCTTCTGCTTCTGCTATTTCACCTACCCCAGCACCTTTATCTTCGTCTTGTAATTCTAACTCTTCTGGTGTTTTGGGTTTGCGCTTACAAGAAAGAACCCCACAGCAAATAGATATGTCTTCACAACGTGAATTTCCAGTTCCCTTAAAAATAATACTTAATAATCCACCGCAAGCACCGAGTATCAAAACGATTGCTGTGGAGAATTCGCCAATTGTAGTCCAAGAGTAAAAGGGGGTTGTCATATTTATACTATAGAGAATATTATAGTATTGAGGAGGAGGCACTTTATTTTAAGACGACTACACCTATACCTTTCCCTATAGAATCCCCCTCAAATCAAACCTTACAGACAATAATTTTCTTTAAAAAAAACTATATATACATAATACGCACGGAATACGCGCAGTATCTACAGACAACACTCTGCTGTCGGTCGTTTTACAGACACTTACAGACGCTACAGACACTTTTAGCACTATTCCCGCAAGGTTTGTATAGGACGATTCGCGCTATATACAACCTCTCCCTAATTCGTGTTTTTTGTGTCTGTAGCGTCGGTAGTGTCTGTAAATCCTATTTTCACCCAAAAATATAATATCTGTATATAATAAATATGTCAACCCCGCAAGTAGATAAATATTCAAGTGGTAATTTTAGAACCGCAGAAGGACAAGAAGTCCCACAATATAACGTCGCAAGTGGTATTGGATTAGACGCTTGGAGAAACGCAAGAACCCCACAAGCACCTTTACAACCGCCACCACCAAATCCTATTCCACCTTTTGGATATAGAACATATGGCGGTGGCGTCCACCCTGCTGCTTCTAACGGGCAATTCCCACCTCAATTTAACGTAGGCAATCAAGCAAGTGTAGATTTATATCAATCTGCTTATCCCAACGTAGGAGAAAGAATAGACCTTAACCCCCACGCTGATTGGTATGGTGGTATGTCGGGTTTATATTTTTCAACTGGATTTCCCTTCCCCAATCCCCCCGCTGGTTATAATATACAAGAAGCAACTGCCTTAGAGATTGCTTCTATGGGTGGATTTGAGGGATTATCTGCTCTTGGCGGAAACGTAGCAACTAACGACCAGTTTTTATCAAATATGACTTCTCAATATGGAGAAGCGTTTGGTGGCGCTCAAACTGATATACCAGTTGTTAAAATAGACGCAAAGCAAATTGCTGAGTGGGGGTGGTTAGTAGGTATGGTTTTGGGTGGTATTCAATATAATACACTACTCCAAGCACAAAAACCAAGAGACCCTAACGAAAGTAATTTTAATCCTAAATTAGATTTACCAAGTTGGTCAAGTCAAGGAGCGACCCTCGTTCCCGCCTATCTGTATAGTATTGTTATGGATAGTAAGACAACAAAAAATATATATCTTGGTGGTCTTGGTGCTGGTAATAATCCAACAAAAGTTAGTGATTTCTCCTCTCTACCCAATTCTTATCAAATAGACGGACAATTGACAGGTAAAGCAAATCAACTTTATTTGAAGGGATTATCACAAACAGATATAAGAGAGATAAACCAAGCAAGTATGAAAATATCAAAAAAATCAGTCCATATAACCACACAAGAACAAGACCTACTTAACAATCTAAGACAACTAATAAATAGCGACAATACCCAAAGTCAATCTATATCTAAAGGTAGTAGAGAATTCACAAGAGCAACCAACTCCCAGTATACAACAGACATAAAGGGACAAGTAGCAAAAAATCTTGCCTCACCTCAGTGGATAGAAAACTTTTCTCAAATAATACAAGAAAACCTACACGCAGAAGCAACACAAGAAGGGTATGATAGAGTATATTATCAATATTATATTGATAATCTTAAAAAACAAGGCAAAATTGCTAAAGTTGACGGGGACGGCAAACCCATACCCGAAAAGATTAGTATAGAACCTCTCAAACCTAATTTTGGACAATCACAAAACCCGTTGGGATATTTATTAAACCCACAGGTATACCAAGAAATAATATCCACAAAAAATCCCTTCCTCCCGCCTTCCAAAATTGGTGATTGGAAGGTAGGAGAACCACCTATACAGATTTTAAGTATGCTACGTAGCGAAGGTTCGCAAACAACCAAAGGGTTTATAGAGGCACTTACTACTGAACTAAAAAAGTTGTCTACCCAACAAGAAGTAGCAAATAAAAGTAATATATCTCTCGCTATAGCAGAAATAAACAAAGGTGGAATACAAATAACTCCAGAAATATGGAGCAAGTTTTCTTATCCACCTATACCAGCGTTGCTGGGTCAAGTAGGTAAGGATATAGATAGAAAACTCCAAAACGCATACGCACAAAAAGAGTTCTACTCCTATTATATTATAGATACTGCGAGTGGGGACTTTCAGCGTCTCAATCCAAGTTAATAGAATCAAAAATACTGATAAGATAATATAAGATAATATAAGTTATATATGAAAAGATATTTATACAACCTTGTAATTCGCAAGTATAGTATAAACGCTTATTTTGACCAAGTATCAAGTATAGTTTCTTTTCTAAATTCGCCCGCGACAAGTGAATTTAGAGCGTTTTATCAAGTAGGAAAAGATATATCTACTGACCAAGTTGAGAATATGATAAGAAGACCAAACAAGAACCCAAAACGCTGGGAAAACGAGATTATGATATGTAGAACCAAAGTCAAACACGCTAATACACACGCTAAGGTAGAGGAGTATGATTGGAGCGACGAGGATAGTGAAATAGAAGAATTAGAGCAATACCTAAGAGCAACTCAAATTGAGGCAGGTGAGTTGGAGAAAGAGATTTGGGAAAAGAAAAAATCTCTTATGATAAAAAAAGGAGTAAAAGCAACTGATTGTATTTTAAAAGAAAGCAAACACAACCCCGAGTTTATTATTGCTAAACAGGGACTTTCTGTTTGTTTACTTTAAACACTTGGTTTATTGACATAAAAGTTTTGTTGAGTGGATACTGAGTGTCCCATAAGTTTAGCGTCCTTTTTTTGTTCTTCTTTGGTGGCGTGATATTTCTCTGTTAGATACACGTGTCTAATATCACTTGACCTAATACCTACGTTCTTTCTGCCGTATTTTTTTGATATACCAAACAAAAATCGCGATATATCGTTTTTTGTTTGGAGTTTGTGTTTTGCTTTATTATTAATCTCTTCGTCTGTATCTCCAACACTATCCGCACAGCAGAAGAGAAGGATAAATTGTGCGTTATGGTTAAAGTATTTGTTTTGTCTATATATTGAGTTAAAATCGTTTATTAGTTGCTTACTTGGTGTAATTGTTATTGCTTCATAATTTTTATTTGTTTTAAATTCGTTTATAACTATCTCCTTTCTACTTGGTGAATACCAATTTTTTTTTAAAGGGTCAAAGTTATAATATGCTCCCAAGTGATTGGGGTGGTGAGTAGTAGGATTGACATACAAATTAAAATCGTTGCGTAGTGGTGCTTCTGTGTATAGTCGCCAAATAGCGTTATTGATTAATAGTTGTCTTTGGACGAAGGGTAATATTTCACAATTTCTAATTCTACTCCGTATTTTTTGGTTTTTGACTTCAAGGTCAATCTTTCTGCGTATCGCCATAATATCGTCCCACGAACACTTAACTGGTTTGGGGTCAGTTATAGTTTCTTTATTATATTTATCGTTTAGGTCGTCTCTCATACTAACAATCCAATTAGGGGTCTTATCCCCAAACCAACTTTGTAAAGCAGATAGTTTATTTCTCTTGGTATTATTATTAGCGACTTCCGTCATAATTATTTTTTTATATATTGGGTCATAACACGGGTCGTATATACCAAATAAAAAATTGTTGAGATTAGCAACTTTCCTATCGTCAAGGTCTTTGTATAAGTGATAAACCAAGTGTGCGTATGCGTGTTGAGACGCTTCACTCACGTCTGGTTTTCGTTCTATTATACCTTTTAGTATAAACTTATATTCTGTTGTTTCTGTCTTCTTAACCATATTGTTATATGTATAGATTAATTTTTCTTTATATATCTTATTTTATTTGCTTATTTTCGCTGACACCGACACACCGACACAAAATCAAAAAAAATTTAGTAGTTATTTATTTACCACTCATATTCCGTCTCCTCTCTCAAACAACTCGTATTGGTTGTCCGTAGGGAGGTATTTGGTAGGAATTATAAGTTTTTGCTTGTTGGTATAGCGTGGGGTAATATCAACTCCGTCGTATTTGGTAGGTAGTCCAATCAATCTGTTATAGTCCTCAATAGGGTTGTTAAACGCAACTCTCTTCATAGCAATCTTTTCACACTTGTAGCAAGGTTTAAGTAGTAAGTCAGTCCCACAACCACCACAGAAGCAACGACTAACTTTCTTGCCCCCGTCTTGCGATATTACTGGATTTTGAATCTCCATAGAATAGTAAAGGGTTGGTTTATCACTTAGTTTCCAACTTACCCAACGACACTTCTCAATACTACAAACCCCGTCCGCAACGTCTTTGTCTTTTTTGTTTTGACTTACTACTTGCTCTGCTGTTAGTGCTTCTTCTTCACTATCGCTCTCCAACATACTTCCAGATTCAAGTAGTTTGTTCGTAGAAGACCCACCAGAACTCCCCATACCTTCCGCTTTGGTGAATTCCTTAATAGGTGATTTTACCCACACCACGCGTGTGCTTCTGCCTGAGCGGTGTTTGAGATTCTCTTGATAGTGGTGTTCCCCATACTTCCACTTAAGTCCAACAAATACACTTCTCAATCCGTCAGCGTATTCGTCTTTCTTATACTTTTGAAAGCGTTGGGTAATCTTGAGACCAAAGTTGCCCTCCACTGCGGTTTTGAGTGCGTCTTTAATACCTTGCCCAGTGCCGACCTCTTTGGTAGAAGCACCCATAACACCTTGATAAACCTTATTATCTTCCTCAGGTTTTTCTTCTTTCCCCTTACACCAATCAATAAGGTCTTGGAGACGCACAACTTCCCACTCCTCACCCTTACAAAGCATACTGCGAACATAAGCACCAAAGAAATCCTGTCCGTCAAAGAGGTCTTGGGTGTCGGCGTGAATACACTCAGGTTCGTCAAGGTATTTGTGTTTGTCTTTTTGGATTTCTTTGAGTTGGCGCATAAGATAGTGAAAACCACCACAGGATTGCCCCCAAATCTCAATATTTTCCTCAACCGCACTATCCATAACGAATTGGTGAGGCATAAGGGTTTTATTCTCTTTGCTCTTGGCGTAGTCCTTTTGCTCAAGAAACTGAGATTTCATAACAACCTCCTTAAAACGCCGTCTTGTGCCTTGCGTTCGGTCGTCAATCTTAGGCATAGTATTAAGTGTCGCCCACAAATTAAAGTGAACCTTCATCTCAATCGTCTCTTCTGCTCTCGCGTGTGCTGGTCGGCACGATTGGAGGTCGCTGGTATAGGATTTGATTTTGTTAGAGTTAAGGTGAATTAGTTTGCCTTTGCTTGAGTGGGACTTGGGTTCGGTGAAGAACACAAACCGCCTTTTGATATTCTTATACAACTGGGTCTTGTGTGCCTCACCACCTCCGTCGTCGTCGCCAGTAAAGGTTTTCTCGTCAAAATTACCAGTATAACCCCCGTCGTGTTCGCCAAGTATCTTACCCATAAACTCAATAATTTTACTTTTGCCGTTAGAACCAACACCCGTTAGAGCAATAAAGGGGGGATTAAATCCGTCAGGCATAGCACCACAAACAGACCACGCCAACCAAGATTTAACATACAACTTTTTCTGTTCTTCCTCAACTTTACGTTCCCCAACTCCAATAAACATATTATCAAAGAATATATCAATATCCCTCATAGTATCTGCCGTGTTGGTGTGAGGGTCATATTCATACCCAACCGATTTACTTATATAATCACCTTCAACTGCTTGACGAAATTCGTGGTTTCTCAAATCATAAACGCCGTTGTCAAACCCTATCAACCAGCGGTCGCAATCCAACACCTCTTGGTGGAACATAGGTTTGTGATACAACGCTCTCAACTCCTTAATAACCTTATCCTTGTGGAGAGGGTCGCCAAGATAGGATTTGGTCGCTTGTGCTATTGCTGGATTGAGAGAGATTTGCTTCAACTCCTCAGCGTCCAAAGTATGCTCTGCCTCACCAATAAACTCTCTCATAGCATTCGCTTGGATAGAGAGCATAGGGCAGAAGTCGTCATTCATAAAGGAATAAATATACAATTCACCTGTTTGCCTCCACTTACCCTTTTTAAAAGCAAACCAATTTTTCCCGTCAAAGACAAAGGACATATCCTCACGGCGCAAGAGATACTCACCAAACATTTTAGCGATTTCGTTAGGGAGTAGTCCCGCCTTAGTCCAATTGCCTGAGGCGATTGCTAAGGAAAGACCATACGGATTATCACAACGAACAACCAATTGCTTGTGGAATTTTTCAGGATTATGTTCTTTTGCTAAATAGTGAAGAGTCCCATAACTATAATTATAACTACCCTTTTCCACACCCCAAAGGTCAATCTGCTGTTGAGCATAATTCTCAACCCCACCAAAGGTTTGGTTGTATTTGGTTGAACCCTTGCTCCACTCCTCGTAGAGTGGTTTATAGTTGAGTTTGCCCTCAATATTAGACAGCGCCCAGCGAATCTTAGACCACTCTTGACGCGAGCAATCAGGGTTCAAACAATCCAACAAGTGCTTAACCTCACAAACCCTACTGCCTTCACGGGTCATAGTAAGGGGATTGAGAAGTCCGTCCGCAGGAGTGGGTAGTGAGAGAGTATTAGGTAGGGGATTGGCGAGTTGCTCACACCACTCGGTAAGGTCTATCCAATCAGTATCATAAACTTGAGCGATAAACAGGGTTGGTTCAGCGTCAAGAGGTTTGAAGTAGCGTTTGTATTTTTTATCAGCAGGTTTGTATTGGTAAGGCATACGCAATAGTTGTCCGCCGTTAGAGTAGATAGTAGTATCAACGGCAGTAGTCCCATAAGTGGTTATAGCGCCTTTGAAGATTTCTTTAGCAAGAATTTTACACGCCAACCAATTAACTTTAACGTTATTAATACCCACACGTAGAGATATAAAACCCTCTTTAACACCAGTGTCCTTATTATCACACATACCCGACGCGTCAGCAAAACCAAAAGTGATAGTGGTATTAAACAAAGCGAATATTTTGGTTCTAAAGGATTTGAGTTCGTTTGTTAAACCCTTAATAATCTCCTTACGCTTACGATTAATTACAGAGCGGTCTGCCTCAATACCCCCAATATCAATATCAAATAGGGGGCGGGTTGTATCAGTTCCCAATATGACTTCGTGTCCATAACGCTGATAATCGTTGAGGTTCTCAATAAAGGATAAGGTTTTGTGTTCCCATTCCGCTGTGTCGCGCCATAACAACCCAGCATAACCCTCAACTTCCACATTCCACGTGTTTTTCGCAGTTCTTATCATATTGTTCATAACCATATATATTAATATGGATTTATCTTTATACACTTTACTAGTGAAAAAAAACTGATAAAAAAAAAAAATTTTTTTGACCACCCACGCAACCCCACCCCCCGTCTCCACCCCCCCACGAGTTCAGGCAACTACGCTACAAAGAGGGTAGTTCGCTCAACTCGTCAAGGTGGGTAGTTGCCTCAATTCGTCGGGTGGGTAGTTGCCTCAACTCGTCGGGTGGGTAGTTGCCTCAATTCGTCTGGTAGTTGCCTGAACTCGTGGGGGGGTGGAGACGGGGGGTGGGGTTGCGTGGGTGGTCAAAAAAAATTTTATTTATCTATACTTTTTTTACCAGCAGTATAGATATAGAGAATGACCAGAAAACAATCCCTCAAGGTTGCCGTCGCACCAATCGCACCCCACCTCGCCCCACGCTCCAACGTCAATCCAGCGTATTTTGAGGCACTAACAATATTTGGTGTAAGCAGTGAAGATTATTCTTGGACGGACACCGCCACGAAAGTGTTTGACCATAAGGGCAAGGGTGGTCATAACAAGGGTGGGGGCAAGAAGGCGTGGGTATATCCCGAAGATAAGACCCTACCCAAGTTCCGCTGTAAGTATATGTCGCAGAAAGAGTATGGTGCTGTAAAGAGATACTTGAAAAAGCAAGATTTAATTGAGTAAGTAAAAAATAAAAAAAAGTTGTCGGTAGTGTCTGTATATATTTTTTTTTCTATAGGGGGGCAGGGTCTCCACCTTCTTGGGGTGGGTCTGCCTGTGCCTGCGCCCGTCTGGTTAGTTGGTCTTCCAGTTGGCGACCCACCACTATCGCGCTTGCGTGCCTCCGCGCTCGCTTAGTTGCTACGGATTGTTCGCGCCCAAGTGTTATATCCTTACACTTACCACGCATTTGGTGGGTCTTCATATAAATAACACCATTCCCTGCTTTACCCTTCTTAATCCAACTATCACAATACGGACACGCTTGGTAGAGGTCGCTTTTAAGTTTTTCTTCTGCCGTCAAGACCACAAGGCGACGATAAGGTTGGTCAGTATTTTTCTTATACCAATCAGTATCACGAATACCACCAATAATATTAAACAAGTCCTTGATAGTATTCTGCTGATAAAATAGCGCCGCCTTGAGTTCTTTATACTGGGACGCAAACTCCTTAGAGAATTCGTTATATTCACCCTCGTTGAGTGTAAAATTATCAACCCGTTCCTCAGCAAAGGATTGGAGATTAAACATAACCTTCAGGACTTTCTCTTCCATACTCAATAGGTCTGCTCTTTTTTCCGTTAGTTTTTTTTTCTTTTCCTCCTCCAATTCGCTTAAGGCGTGGTCAATCTGGGTGTTGGTGGTCATTCTATATATCTATACTGCTGGTAAAAAAAGTAAAGAGAAAAAAAAATTTTTTTGACTGCCCAAGCAACGACACCCCTACGTGTAGCGCTGACGAGTTCAACCAACTACGCTACACGTAGCGTAGTTGTCTCTACTCGTCTTGTAGCGTAGTTGTCTCTACTCGTCTTGTAGGTTGGTAGTTGTCTCTACTCGTGAGAGGGGTGGGGAGGGGGCGTCGTTGCGTGGGCAGTCAAAAAAATTTTTTTTTTTCAACACTTTTTTTACCAACACATAATATAGACAGAATGACTACCAACACCCAAACCCAATCTCGCCTCTACGCTCACGCCTGTAGTGCGCGTATTTCTCTGGAAGAGAAAGTTGCTAAATTGGAGCAAGAACTCGCCAATCAGCACAAAATTAACTTTGACCAAAACGAGTATATCCAAGAAATCAAGGAAGACGTTAAGAATTCTCAGTTGAAGGCGTATAACGAACTCAAAGAGGAAAGCGAGCGTTTCTTCGCAGTGAACAAGGATAATATCCACAAAATTAGTAAATACCAATCCTTGTTTGACTCACTTGAGGGATTTTCAGGGGTGTCTAACGATATTGGGGATTGTGAGGATTATATCACTGACCTTAACGACTATATTGACGAATGGGAGATTGAGAAGGAAGATTTGGAAGACAATCTTCAAACAACTGAGGACGAATTGGAGGTTCTCAAACACACACTTACTGCCGCCGCCCACTTTGATATGGAAATCAAGAAAGTTCCCGAACTTGTGAATATTGTTGAGGATACAACTACAAGCAAGAGGCGATTGGCGCGCAACATATTGGTGCGTATTGGTCGGTTTTCGGGGACTGACGAGTTGTGGGAACAGCGGTATATGCGCAACAATCGCACTGAACTCACTCTAACTTTCCAGATTCTCGGTTGGGAAATCTCTAAGGAGGTTATTGCTGAGTATGATAATATGGTTATGACTAAGGAGATTGAGCATCCCAGTAAGCAGCGGATTATTGAGTGGGCGACCTTGTGGTTGGGTGATACACCTAATTGTATGAGTTTTGCGGATATTCTCTTCCACCACACGTAAATAGAAAAAAAAAATACAGACATACAGACGCAAATGTTTTTTTTTGGGGGTAGTTTATGTATGGGCGCAGGAGTATATATAAACTTTATCTTAAAAAGAAAATAGTTGTCGGTGTGT
>TARA_R110000765_G_scaffold31482_3_pt1 | contig 29796 bp, 23 predicted proteins | sample TARA_R110000765 | Tara Oceans TARA_R110000765 (sample SAMEA4398168) | marine metagenome | biome: Polar Biome; feature: [MES] marine water layer (ENVO:01000295) within the mesopelagic zone...; material: water (ENVO:00002006), including particulate matter (ENVO:01000060) such as...... | reverse complement strand
AGATAAAGATAAGATATGAAGGGTTAGATATTGAATTTATTTTGAATTTGTTTTGAATAATAATGAGTACACATGGTTTACTTTATTAAGGTAAACCATGTTTTTAGTGTTTTTAAGACTTAATTATATTGATACCCGTTTATAGTCTCTGTACTCAGCTTGCCAAAAATTGTTTGCAATATTCGCCAGCAAAACATCGTCAGTTATGGGTAAAGCAAGCGCTTGCTGCATTGCCACTTTAGCGACAGCAAACGCTATTTTACGACTTAATGTCGCAATATCGGTCATTGGCGGCAACAAAGCAGCATTAGGATCTGTCGCTTGTGGTGATGCATCAGCAAGTGCGTTGCTGGCCGCCATTAACATCTCATCACTAATAATTCGGGCGCTACAAGCAAGTACACCTAAACCAATACCCGGGAAGATATAACTGTTGTTACATTGGGCAACATGAATATACTTACCTTTGTGCGTTATCGGCGCAAATGGGCTACCTGTTGCAACAACAACTTCGCCATCCGTCCATTCAATGATTTGTGCAGGTGTAGCTTCAACCTGCCTAGAAGGGTTACTTAATGGAAATATTATAGGTCGTTCACAATGTAACTTCATGCTACGTACCACCTGTTCGGTAAACAAACCTGGCTGACCTGAAACACCAATCAAAATATCAGGCTTGGCACAATTAATGACATCAATTAACACCGGATATTCTGAACTATATTCCCAATCTACAAGCGATGATAACGGCTGCTGCAACGCGCTTTGAAAATCACGTAACCCGCTCATACCTTGTGTTAACAAACCATATCTATCGACCATAAATATTTGTTTACGTGCTTGTGTGTCACTTAATCCCTCAAAACACATTTGTTGAATTAGCATTTCGGCAATACCACAACCAGCTGAGCCACCGCCAACAAAAGCCACTTTCATCTGTGAAAGCTTAGTTTTTCGTGTACGACAAGCCGCTAATATTGTGCCTAAAGTGACCGCCGCTGTACCTTGTATATCATCATTAAAACAACACACCGTATCTCGGTACTTATTCAGTAATGGCATTGCATTAGGTTGAGCAAAATCTTCAAATTGGATCATCACTTCTGGCCAACGGCGTTGGGTTGCTTGAATAAATAAATCCAAAAACTCATCATATTCAGCTTGACCAATACGTTGATGTTTAGCGCCCATGTACATAGGATCGTTCAATAGTTTCTGATTATTTGTGCCTACATCCAACATCACCGGTAGTGTGTAAGCTGGGCTAATACCCCCACAAGCGGTATATAAAGAAAGTTTTCCAATCGGAATACCCATACCACCAATGCCTTGGTCGCCAAGTCCTAAAATTCGTTCGCCATCAGTGACGACAATCACTTTAACTTTACCTTTGGTGGCATTTCTCAAAATATCGTCAATCAAGTATCGGTCTTGATAGCTGATAAATAACCCTCTAGAAGAACGGTAAATATCTGAGAATTTTTCACAAGCATCACCAACGGTTGGGGTATATATAATTGGCAGCATTTCTTCAATGTGCGCTTGAATCAACCGAAAAAATAAGGTTTCGTTAGTATCTTGAATAGCACGCAAATAAATATGCTTATTCAATGGCTCATCAAAGCTTTTGTATTGCATATAAGCGCGTTCAACTTGTTCTTCAATTGACTCATAGCGCGGCGGTAATAAACCCAGCAAATTGAAATTTTTTCGCTCTACCTCAGTAAATGCACTACCTTTATTTAATAAAGGTGTTTCAAGTAAGGCGGGGCCTGAATGTGGAATGTATAAGTAGTTTGACACTGGATTATTGCTCATTAACGTTATAGCTCTTGTTGGAAGGTGAAAGAAATTACCGCTGCATTTATTTTATCTTGATACCAAGATAACAAGCGATTATCTTGATATCAAGATAATAATTGTGATTTATTTCATATCGGCTAATAACATTAAGTTATAAATCTAACGACGATACAATATCCAGTTGATTAATTGTCGGCTCATTTTTAATGGTTAAAATAAAAGCTACGGCGTTATAAGATTGATAAGTAGAAGTGATCAAATAATGAGTTATAGCTATTCAATATAGGAGAACAAAATGGCTTATGTAGATGGTTTTGTAATAGCAGTACCCACTAAAAATAAAAGCAGCTACCTAAAACTCGCTGAAGAGATGGCGGTTATTTTTAAAGATCATGGCGCCTTAACCTTAGTAGAAAATTGGGGCGACGATGTCCCTGATGGTGAAACCACCTCGTTTCCTATGGCAGTAAAGTGCGAAGCTAATGAAACGGTGGTTTTTTCTTGGATCACTTGGGCTTCTAAAGAGGCAAGGGAGTTGGGGATGAAAAAAGTCATGGCAGACTCTCGCATGAACTGGGACAACATGACGATGCCTTTTGACGGTAAGCGGATGATCTTTGGCAGTTTCGAAACCATTTTGGAAAAATAACGAACTTAATATCTCAGGTTATATCTCGCTAGGGTGCACTGACATTTCGATAGCTCGGTAAGTTTAATAGCCATTGATAAAAATATAAAACTTGTTGAGTTTATCCTCGGTAATCATTCTTTAAATATAAAAAAATAGCCCACTAACTACAATTAGTGGGCTATTACTGGTTTCTAAAAGTGAAGCCTTTGGTTCATAACTTAAAACTTAAGACTTAAAGCTTAAAGCTTAAAGCTTAAAGCTTAATAATAGTACCGTTCACTGGGTTAACCATAAACTCAACCAATTCAATAGCACTGTCCTCAGGTGCACTCTCTGCACTTGCTTCGTTACCAGCATCAGCAGCATCAGTTACCATTTGGTCTAGCACAATAGTAAATTGTGTTGGTCCATTTGCATAACCTTTCACACGTAATGTGTAAGTTTCACCACCAACAACGGTGCTGCCTACTTGCTCTGACGCACCTAAATTACCTGATGTCGCTAATACATTACCTTCACTATCTAACATAGAGAAATCAAGATCTGGATAAGCACCACCTACATCAACATCTGCGCTTAAGGTCGCTACGGCACTTGTTGCACTGCTTAATGCGCTAAAGTTAACATCGACATAATCTACGCCATCGGCAACTAGTACATCAGTTGTACCGATTGCGACTAAACCTTTATGTTCAGAAATAGCATGGTAAACCACTTCGCGTTCTGCAGCTTCAGACGTATCATTTGACACTTGGCTACCATTAGCGGCACGTGATTGCCCTTCTATCTTAGCGAATACTTTCGCTTTAAAAGTAAACATTTCAGCTAAAGGATTAGCAAAGCTTAGATTACGCGCACTTGAATCCATACCAATTGCCAAAGCTTCATCGTAGATGAAACGTGCTTTATCACCACGTTGACCACTGCCTGAATTATCAGCGTTGTTAACCGTAACGTTAGGACTACTAATTGACACAATGTCAAAGTTGATAGGTCCAAATAGTGACTTCGCGCCATTGTTAGTTAAGGTATTATCAAAAGCAAATTCACTAAGCGAGAAAGTCACATTACTGATCCTTGCTTGAACATCCTTAGTCACATTTTTCGCTTTTAGTTTAGTTTTTGCCGTACCAGATAAGTCAGAAAAACCAACCTGACCTGAAGCGTTCGTTTTAATAGCTCGTACAACATATTGGTAATCAAAAGCTTCGATACCTTGACCCGCGCCACGACCAAAGCCTTGACCTTTATCTAAGTAATTCGGTTCAGTAACGAACTCAACATGGGTATAACCATTTGAACTTAAATCACCATCTATATATTCACGACCAGGAACACCGGAAAATAAACGCGCTGGGCTGCCTCCTTTACGTTTTAATACTTGATAACCAATGACATTATCAACACGATCCCACGTCACATTAATGCTGTCTTGATTCACAATATCAGCAATAATATTTTGTGGTGTAGCTGGGGCTTCTTGACCGGCAGTGAAGTCACTTACCGCAGTTGAAATCATCTGTACACCGCCAAGTGGTGCTTGGGCATTTTTACCTAATTCACGAGCAGCATATACACGTTCAATTAACGCATGGTGCTTACCAAGAGAATTCGCATCAATTGAATTTTCCGGGTATAACATAGCGTCAGCAATTAACACCGCGTCTCGGGCTTTAACAAAGGTATCTGGCGCACTAACACCTAGTACATACATAGAGCCTAAGAAGATACGCTCCCAAGTTTCTTTACCTAAGCTAGCCGCTTGCGTTGCTTCACCAGTCACTGGATCAGGTCGCACAAAGTCGTTAGCTGGATACATCTCTACCATCAATTCACGTAAATCCCACATTGCGCCGGCATAAATTTCACCGTCTCTGTGTACTTCAAAAGTGTTACCGCGAGTCCCTAATTGAGAATAACGCAATTGACTTTGGCCACTACGAATATACTCAAAAGAGTCTGGGTCAACATTGCCTTCACGTAATACATCTCTTAATTTACAAGCATTAACCGGATACGTTCCTAAATCTGGCGTTTCACCAATAGTATAAGCCCATAAATCCGCTTGACCTTCGTTTAACGCGCCGCCTTCTGGACTACCTTCAAAGCCTGCAATTGGCGTAATAGTCGCATGTGTACCTTCATGAATTGGAACACTAAAATCTATTGCTAGGTTATTAAAAAGATTACCGTGACCATAAAACGTCGGGTTAACCACAACTTCTTGACCAGCAACGTCTTGTGAAAGTGGAATAGCGAAGGCATTATCTAAGTTTAACAAGTCGTTTAGGAACTCAGGGTCACTTGGGTCTTGTGGCGCATCTAAAACATTAGGAATATGCACAACGCCCACTAATGGAGTTGCCTCATTTGGGTATTGATCCGGAAAACTACCACTACCAAAACCGCGCGCATGAACCGCATCACCATCTTTGTGTAAGTAATCCAAATATTCCAATAAGTTAGTAATATAAATAAACTGGCTGATACCATCAAAATGTACTTTTGAGCCTGTGGTATGATCTTTTTCATCGACGCGGCCATATACTGACGCTTCATCACGATCAAAATAATAAGTGCCTAGCGCGGCTTGAGCAAATGGTGAACTCGTTGGTAAGGCACTGCCGATAAGGGCATGTTTACCTGTCAAGACACCTTCAACACCAGTAATGCGGTTGGTATCATCAAATTTTCTTAATTTAATGCGCAATAAGTCTTGTGGTTTACCGGTTAAGCCGCCGTCTTCATCTATGATTTCACAATTGTCTTGTAATTCAGCAGTGATCGGTGGAAAGGTTGGGAAATAATCGGCATATTGATCGGTAGGTTCATCACCTTCTGCGGTACGTACTTGATCTTCACGGTAAAGAACGTCACCAGATTGCGCATCAACCATATATTTAAAAACACCAAATGGGTTAGTTGAATAGTAATAAAACTGCCAAACTAAACTATGTCCTTCACCTGTTTGTACAAAACGTAACTCAGGCATAGGTGTTTTAAATACGCCTAATTTAGTGGCAATAGTTTCAAATGCTGGTGTTAATACATCTAATGCCGCCGCAGGAATATCTTTTTGAAATTGTAATAAATTTTGGCTTGCCGCTAATACCGCAGCTTCTGCAGAAAGTTCAGGTTGACTAGCAACACTAAAGTCTTTTTGATACGGGCCCATAACACCACGAACATTATTGTCTGCATCGATAACAACACCAACACCGTTACCTTCTACTTTAATGCCATTAACCATTTGTTCGAAACGAACAACTTGGCCACCTAAAGCGGGTTTTGAACGGTTAGCATTAAATTGTAATTGGTCATTGCTCAAACCTTCAAAAATATCTTGATGGTCAGCAATAAAATTACGCGCCATATTTTCTGCAGAATTACCTGAAGTTTTAATGGCCATTCCCGTCATAGCATCGATTGTTCCAGTCATATCGTTCACTGAAACCTGTGCATTGGGGTTTGACGCTTTAAACTGGTTAATGGCTTGAGCTTGTGTTGTGCTCAATGCCATTAAATTGGTAAAAGCTGTATCTTGTAATTGATTAAGGGTTGGCACGCCAACAACATCAAAATTTAAGATTTTATTTGCTTTCGCACTGTCTGTAATTGCAGCAGCATAAGCATCGGTGGGTAAAACGGTGAAAGGTGTAGCAAGTGCAAACGCAATAGCGCTAGAGAGTAGTGTAGTTTTCATCTTAATAACCTTTATATTTTTTGCAGCTATAAACGAGAAAATATTCAAACGTTCATGGTCGCTTTATGGGTAAGAAAGTAATTCACCTCTCCACAGTGCCCACTTTTTCAACAAAGGTTAATCGGGTGTTCCCCTCACTCAAGCTAGGTAAAAACCCCTAGTCCCATTGAATACTAAGTTGATTAATTAACTGCTCATTTTTAATGGTTAAAATTAATCAAATGGGTATTACTCAATTTTCAATTTACAGGTGGCTTACCATTAACATCTTCATGCTAAGCTTTAGGAAGTATAAAAGATCCTCAAGATAAAGACCCTAGGTCACTGTTACTTATATAATTATTGGTAACTTGACCAAATATTATGGTTATAGTGTCCAAAGAAGTTGTCACTACCTGTCATGATAAATAATAAAAATGGCGCAAATAACGCCGATAGAATTACTATCACGCTCATTAATCGCCATAGGTGAAATTTTGCTTTCATTTTTTAACTCCTTCAATCGTTATTATGGGTTAAACAATCCGTTAGATATCTAAAAACTTTAACGTCAAAATAGCCATAAATAATGCGGTAGTGACAAAACTTAATAACTAATTAATGTCGATAACAGTACGGAGTTAATTGTCGCCTGAATATCGCCACAGGGAGATAAGATAAGCGCTCGACTGTTATTAGAAAGCTCAACAGTCGAGCAAATTTAGCAGGTAAAAAACCGTTATTTCAAGAAACGAAATTAGTCTCGTTGCTATTTATTTAAGTGCTGAGCATGAAAACGCAGATGCTCTTCAATAAATGATGAAATAAAGTAGTAGCTATGATCATAACCTTCGTGAATAGCCAATGCTAACGGGTAACCATTAACTTTTGCTGCAGCTTCTAAAGCTTCAGGCTTTAACTGCTCACTAAGAAAATCATCCGCACCACCTTGGTCAACCTTAGTAGGAATAAACTGTTTTGCTTTGCGCATCAATTCACTGGCATCATGGTTGCGCCAATTGGCTTGGTCTTTGCCTAAATAAGCGGTAAAAGCTTTTTTGCCCCATGGCGAATTAACTGGATTACAAATCGGGCTAAATGCCGACATTGAACTATAACGTTCAGGGTTTAAAAGCCCGATAGTCAAAGCACCATGCCCCCCCATTGAATGACCACTAATGGCGCGTTTATTTGAGACTGGAAATGAAGACTCAATAATGGCCGGCAACTCATTCACCACATAATCGTACATTTGATAATGACGGTTCCAAGGTGCTTGTGTCGCGTTGACATAAAAGCCTGCTCCTTGACCTAAATCGTAACCTTCATCATTGGCAACACCTTCACCACGAGGGCTAGTATCTGGCGCAACAATAGCAATACCTAACTCGGCGGCCATGCGTTGAGCCCCAGCTTTTTGCATAAAGTTTTCATCACTACACGTTAAACCCGAAAGCCAATACAACACCGGTACTTTTTCGCCATTTGAAGCTTGTGGTGGTAAGTAAATAGCAAAGCGCATCGCGCAATTTAATGTTTTCGATTGATGACTATATTGCTTATGCCAACCACCAAAGCTTTTATTTACACTAATATTCTCTATTGTCATGCTAAAACCTCAAAATGATAGAGCAAGCTCTCTTGCAAGAGCTTGTGATTTTTAACTAAGTACATCTTAATTATCAAGATGACACTTACTTATCAAAATGAATAACAGTACGAATACTTTCGCCTTTGTGCATTAAATCGAACGATTCATTAATGTCTTCAAGGGCCATGGTATGGGTAATAAAGTCACTTAATTTAAACTCACCCGCTAAGTAACGCTCTACATAATCAGGTAATTCAGTACGACCTTTAACACCGCCAAACGCTGAACCTCTCCATACTCTCCCTGTCACCAATTGGAATGGACGGGTTGATATTTCTTGGCCTGCACCGGCAACACCAATAACAACTGACTCGCCCCAACCTTTATGACAACACTCTAACGCAGAGCGCATCAAGTTAACGTTACCAACACATTCAAACGAGTAATCAACACCGCCATCGGTTAATTCAACAATTACGTCTTGAATAGGCTTGTCATAATCTTTCGGATTAATACAATCCGTAGCGCCTAACTTTCTCGCTAACTCAAATTTACTTTCGTTAATATCAATGGCGATAATACGCCCTGCTTTTGCCATGGTTGCGCCAATAACCGCTGATAAACCAATACCGCCTAAGCCAAAAATAGCTACCGTTGCGCCCTCTTCAACTTTTGCTGTATTCATCACAGCGCCCATGCCTGTAGTCACACCACAACCGAGTAAACACACTTCTTCAAGTGGTGCATCTTTATTGACTTTCGCTAACGAAATTTCAGGTAAAACTGTGTATTCAGAAAATGTTGAACAACCCATATAATGGAAAATTGGCTGACCATCTTTATAAAAGCGTGTCGTGCCATCAGGCATTAAACCTTTACCTTGAGTTTCTCGAATTTTTTGACACAGGTTGGTTTTACCTGATAAACAAAATTTACATTCGCGACATTCTGGCGTGTATAAAGGAATAACATGGTCGCCAACTTGAACACTGGTAACGCCTTCACCTATTTGCTCAACAATACCGCCACCTTCGTGACCTAAAATTACCGGAAAAATACCTTCTGGATCTTCACCTGACAAAGTAAAGGCATCGGTATGACATACGCCAGAAGCAATAACCTTAACCAGTACTTCACCTTTGCGAGGCAGCATAACATCGACTTCTTCGATAGATAAAGGTTGCTTAGGACCCCAAGCAATAGCGGCTTTTGATTTAATAAATTTATCTGACATATTTATTCTCACTTTTAAATTGGTATATTTTCTGGGTAGAACACAAATACAAATACAAATACAAATGTTCACGATGAAGCTAGTGTACTGCAAAAATTAAATGATGATAATGACACCAAAATACAATTCACTTTTACTGGTGAGTAACAATACTAATAGAGTTACGTATTATTTATTGGGTTTATACTATCTATTTCTAAGAGGATAGTAATATGCTAATTTACAATTCATTTGTACATATAGGTAATAATCATGCAATGGGAAGGTATTAGCGAGTTTGTTTTTGTCGCTGAAAATGAGAGTTTTACACTCGCTTCTAAGAAAATGGAAATATCGACCGCGCAAGTCAGTCGTCAAATAAGTGCATTAGAAAAGCGCCTGAATATAAAATTATTTTACCGTACAACACGCAAAGTTTCTTTAACCGAGGAAGGCCGAGTTTTTTATCAGCACTGTCGCAGTGTACTTGACGGTTTAGACGCTGCAGAGCGCGCAATAACCAATTTGCAATCTAAGCCTCAAGGAAAAATAAAGCTCACAGCGCCTGTAACCTATGGTGAAAAGCAAATATTGCCACTGGTAAATAATTTTGTGAAGCAACATAGCGACGTTGAAGTTTCAGCTTATTTAAGCAACCGACAAATTGACTTATCAGAAGACGGTTATGATTTAGCTATTCGTTTAGGAAAGTTAAGTGACTCGTCAATGATGGCTAAAAAGTTGGGCAAGCGTGCCAATTATGTTTGTGCTTCACCGAGTTACCTAGACAATCATGGTATTCCGCACTCAATAGCAGAGTTAAGTCAGCATAGTTGTTTATTGGGCTCGTCAGATTATTGGCATTTCAGTGAGCTAGGTAAAGAAAAAAGTATGCGTTTAAAAGGTCGATTACGTTATAACAATGGTCATTGCTTGACTGACGCGGCATTGAAAGGTTTAGGTATAGTTCAGTTACCTGATTATTATGTTGAGCAACACCTTAAAAATGGTGATCTTATTTCATTGTTAGATAATTATCGTGCTCCTGATGAAGGGATATGGGCAGTTTACCCACAAAATCGTCATCTTTCTCCTAGAATACGACTACTCGTTGATTACTTGGCTGAGCAACTAGCTTAAAGTCACCTAAGTAGTATCGGGTGAGTTGCGTTTTTTGCTAATTAATACATTTATATTTGGCTTAAGCACAATTAGCTCCAACCTATAATAAAAGGTTATAATATGCGCTCAATCAAAATTTATACTTTTCATTTGCAGTCATAAAATTTTTGTATGTACTAAGGTCAAATATACGTACAATTTTTAAATAATTAACCTTTATTTTCAATTAATTACATTAACACCAGCTACTTAATATTAAATACATGAACGTAATTAAAAATAAAAATTTCAATCTATTTCACCTTAGAATACTAGTCTCCATGGTTACATAGTTCATCATAATTGATGATGCTGGATAAAGTAATTCTTATGGTATAGTTATTGGGTAATTTAGGATGTATTTACAACCTTGGCTTTAGGACTTTTCTTTTATTTAATCGTTTTTGAAATTTTATTTTTAGGACAAAATTATGAGTAATACCACACCTAAAATCGTCATTATTGGCGGAGGTGCAGGCGGATTAGAATTGGCAACACAATTGGGTCATAAGCTAGGTAAAAAAAATCTCGCTGATATTTTACTCATTGATAAAAATCGCACCCATATTTGGAAGCCACTACTTCATGAAGTAGCCACTGGCTCAATTGACCCAGATTTAGATGGTGTTGTTTACTCTGCACACGCTGCTAAGCATTATTACCGATTTCAACTCGGTACTTTTTGTAATATTGACCAAAGTAATAAAACGATAACACTTGCAGCACTTTATGATGAACTCGATCACATTATTTTACCTGAACGCAAGGTAAAATATGATCATCTCGTTATTGCCATCGGTAGCGTAAGTAATGACTTTAATACTCCAGGTATAAAAGAGCACTGTTACTTTTTAGATTCAAATCAACAAGCTGAGCGTTTTCAGCATACCTTGCTCGACAGTTTTACTCGTTTACATCAAGATGATAATCAACAACAATCGCTTAATATTGCCATTGTTGGAGGCGGCGCAACTGGTGTAGAACTTTCCGCTGAACTTTATCATGTTTCTGAGTTACTCAAGTTATATGGCTTAACGAACATGTCAGCCAAACGCTTACATATTCATTTAATTGAAGCTGGACCAAGAATTCTACCTGCTTTACCTGAGAGAATTGCCACGAGTGCTAAACGTGAGTTATTAAAGCTAGGGGTTAATGTTCGAGAGAATACTCAAGTAAAAGCCGCCACTGAGTATGGTTTTATCACTAATGAAGACGAGAATATTAATGCCAATATTATGCTGTGGGCTGCGGGTGTAAAAGCGCCAGACTTTATAAAAGAGTTAGATATTTTTGAATTAACGCGAAGTAATCAAATTCTAGTAAACCAATTTTTACAGAGTAGCGTTGATGACAGTATATTCGTATTAGGTGATTGTTGTGCCTTTACACAACCGGATGGAAAACAAGTACCTCCACGCGCTCAATCGGCTCATCAAATGGCGCAATGTGTTGAAAAAAATCTTATTGCTACATTAAAACAACAACCTCTAAGTAAATTTATCTATAGCGATCATGGCTCTTTAGTGAATCTTTCGCGTTACAGCACTGTCGGTAATTTGATGGGCAACCTAACAAGCAGCAGTTTCTTTGTTGAAGGGAAAATAGCTAGATTTGTTTACTTATCACTGTATCGCATGCATCAGCAAGCCATTCACGGTACGGCTAAAACCCTTGCCTTGTGGATCAGCGAAAAAATATTGCGTGTTGTACGACCAAAAATGAAGTTACATTAGTTTCAGCACACTAATTTTATCCAACAAGTCTGCTCATACTTAATAAGGTTAGTGAATTAAAGTCGCTAACCTTCTTTACTTGTTTAAACTTGGCTTTATGCATGGTTTTATGCATGGTTTTAAACTTTTTTTCAGGTGAGTATAAAAATAAAATCAGCCGTAAATTAAACGCTTAGTTAACTAGGCTAACGTTAATACCTAGCAACATATGCACTATTCGCCAAAAACTAATCAACTTAACCTGCTAAACCGCTAATTGCGGAAATAAACCAATAACTTGTTTAATAACTTCAGTTTTTTGACTTTTAGCTAAGTAGACAGCAAAGATTTCTCGGTGATAAACAGGTGCACTTTCAACGACGAATAAATTATGCGCTTCTACGTGTTCAAATATCATTTGTCTAGGTAAATGTGCACTACCGCCTGCTTGTAAAATGTAGTTTAAAGCAATACGTGGTTGACTCATAAAATGTTTAGCCGGTGGTGCATTCTGAGATTCTCGCATGTGTAAAGTGTTTACCGACTCGCCATAATCTACCATTATATAGTCTTCAGCATTCATGCCATCTTCATGATCCGGATCTGTGGTTACAAAGTGCAAGGGTACCGTTGATACTTTCTCTGTCACCAAATCTTCAATAAAAGGTGGCTCAAATAAAAACGCAATATCAACCGTACGATTAATAACGTTTTTTCTTAACTCCATCGGCGAATAAGTACTGGTAAACAAACTAACGGTGTCTAAATTACGGTGAATTTTTTGCAACCAACCTTGTAAAACAATATCCCAAATAGAATTCATAGAGCCAATGGCCAGTTGCATCGCATCATGCTCAGCTACACCGACGTCATGCTTGGTCTTTTGCCACATGAAGAGTAATTCATTGGCGTGCTTGATCAACCTGTGCCCTTCTCTGGTTAATTTTAGATGTTTATGACTTCGGTCGAACAGGAGAACACCTAAGTCATCTTCGAGTAACTTTATTCTTGCACTCACTGCTGATTGGGTAATAAAAAGATTTTCAGAGGCGACTCTAAAATGTAACGTTCGACTTACTTCTAAAAATGTCGTTAATAATTCAAATTTCATAAAAACCCTCTCTAATCAAATTTTTTGATTAAACCAGCCAAAATATTGCGTTTTATTATTTTAAAGTTTGACTATACACTTTACTTACAAATTTACCTCACTTTATTTTTAAAAGTGAAACATTCGGAATTAACACTATGAAAATTGCAATCTTATCAAGAAATAAAAATCTTTACTCTACTAAGCGTCTTAAAGAAGCAGGCGAAGCTATGGGTCATGAAGTTGATGTAATTGACACTTTGCATTGTTATATGGACATTACTAGCAGTAATTCTAAAGTGCGTTATCACGGTAAAGAATTACCTATGTACGATGCCATTATTCCGCGTATTGGTGCTTCTGTTACATTCTATGGTACAGCTGTTGCTCGCCAATTTGAAATGATGGGCACATTCAACATTAATGAATCTGTTGCAATCAGTCGTTCACGCGATAAATTACGTTCTTTACAATTATTGTCACGTAAAGGTATTGGTATGCCGCGTACAGGTTTTGCCAGCAAGCCAGATAACGCTAAAGATTTAATTAAAAACGTCGGTGGCGCACCCGTTGTAATTAAATTATTAGAAGGTACGCAAGGTATTGGTGTTGTTTTAGCTGATACGGCCAAAGCTGCAGAAGCAATTATTGAAGCGTTTATGGGCTTAAAAGCTAACATTCTCGTACAAGAGTTTATCAAAGAAGCCGGCGGTGCCGACATACGTTGTTTAGTTATTGGTGGTAAAGTTGTTGCTGCCATGAAACGTCAAGGTGCTGAAGGTGAATTCCGTTCAAACTTGCATCGCGGCGGAAGTGCTGAAGTGGTTAAATTGTCAAAAGCAGAGCGTGATACAGCGATTAGTGCTGCAAAAGCTATGGGCTTGAACATGTGTGGTGTTGATTTATTGCGTTCACAGAATGGTCCTATGGTGATGGAAGTTAACTCTTCTCCAGGTTTAGAAGGCATAGAAAAAGCAACAGGCAAAAATATTGCCGGTATGATTTTTGAATTTTTAGAAAAAAATGCCAAGCCACATGCTAATAAAACGCGCGGTAAAGGATAAGTTGAATGAAAGATATTTTAAAAATAGGCGAGTTTGAAATATTACCTGGCGAACAGCGCAAAATAGAGTTGCCTGTCGCCAAGCTATATACCGACGCTAATGTATCTTTGCCTGTACACATTATTCGTGCAAAAAAACCGGGGCCTACTATTTTTATTAGTGCTGCGGTGCATGGCGACGAATTAAATGGTATCGAAATTATTCGTCGATTAATCAGTGAGAAGAAGTTTAAAATCACTCATGGCACCTTAATAGCGGTGCCTATGGTCAATGTATATGGTGTAGTAAACCAAAGTCGCTATATGCCTGACCGTCGTGATCTTAATCGATGCTTTCCTGGCTCAGCAAAAGGTTCGCTGGCGGGTCGCATAGCACACATTTTTCTTAATGAAATTGTTAAGCATTGTGATTACGGCATTGATTTACATACGGGTGCAATTCATCGTTCAAATTTACCGCAAATTCGCGCTGATTTGTCTTGTGAAGATACTAAAGAGTTAGCCATGGTATTTGGCGTACCTGTGGTATTAAACTCAAACATTATTGATGGTTCTTTAAGAGAAGCAGCAGTAAAACATAAAACCAAAGTGCTACTTTATGAAGCCGGTGAAGCCCTACGTTTTGACGAATACTCAATTCGTGCAGGCATGAAAGGCATTACTAACGTGTTAAAACATTTAGGTATGCGTAAAGCTTCAACTACTCGTAAAAAAGTAATAGCGCCGTTTGTAGCTAACAGCAGTCAATGGTTGCGAGCGAATGGTAGTGGTATTGTCAATCACCGCGTTAAGTTGGGCGACCAAATTAAAAAAGGTGATGTTTTAGCTGAAATAGGCAGCCCGTATGGCGACATTTTAGATGTAGTTACGGCAAGCAGAGCCGGTATATTAATTGGTCAACAAAATATCCCTTTGGTACAAGAAGGTGAAGCTATGTTCCATATTGCTTACTTTGAAGAAGATGATAAACACATCTCCCAACAAATAGAGAGCTCTCAAGATAACTTATTACCGCAAAGCAGTATGTAAAAGAAGGTAACGTAATATGACTACAAAACAAAAAGCGATTATTGGACGTTTAGAAACAATAGCGTTACCTGAGTTAGCAATAGCTGATATACAGGTGCGCGTTGACACGGGAGCGAAAACGTCTTCGCTCCATGTTGACAACATTGTCAAATTTAAAAAAGATGGCAAAATAATGGTGAGGTTTGACTTACACCCAGACGTTTACAATGTTGATGAAATGATCTCTTGTGAAGCGCCGATACATGACATCAGAAGAGTTAAATCTTCAAATGGCACCTCTGAACAACGTTATGTTATATTAACGCCAGTGCAACTGGGTGATATAAATTGGTCGATCGAAATAACGTTAACGGATCGTTCAGACATGAGTTACTTAATGTTATTTGGTAGAGAGGCTATAGGTAAAAGGTTTCTTGTTGACCCATCAAAAGTATTTGTAAGTTCTTAACTTATTACCATTTATTGAGGCGATAATATGACATTTGAACAGATAGTAGAACAAATAACAGCATTGCTGACTTTTAGCGTGATTAATGTATCAGATCAACCTGTTACATTAGGCGATATACTTTTTATCCCCCTGCTCATTATTATTGGTTTGTTATTGAGTAAATGGCTAATTAAGTTAATCAGTAACCGTTTAAGAAAGAAAAAAACTGATCCAAATGTCATTCATTTAATTGAACGAATTTTATTCGTTATAGCCATAGCGGTTATTATTATCAGCATATTAGACTTTATGAATGTGCCGATTGCCGCGTTTGCGTTTTTATCTGGCGCGATTGCCATTGGTTTTGGTTTTGGTGCACAAAACATTATCAATAACTTTATTAGTGGCTGGATATTAATGTGGGAACGCCCTATTCGCATTGGTGATTTTTTAGAAGTTGAAGATACAAAAGGTTTAGTAGAAGAAATTAATACCCGCTCAACACGCATTAAACGCATAGATGGTGTTCATTTACTTATTCCTAACAGTAAATTACTCGAAAATACGGTTGTGAATTGGACCTTAGTAGACCAGTTTGTGCGATGTTCAGTTTCTGTTGGTGTTGCTTATGGCTCACCAGCAAAAAAAGTAGCTGAATTAATTATGCAAGCGACTACTGAGCAACCTGAAGCCCTTACCGAACCTAAACCATTAGTGACTTTTGATGACTTTGGCGACAATTCATTAATGTTTCAAGTTACATTCTGGATAAGTTCGCGCGCAGAAACAGGCTTAAGGGTCGCAAAAAGTAATGTTAGATTTCGTTTAGAGGAATTATTTGAACAAAATGACATTGTGGTTGCATTCCCTCAGCGTGACATCCACATCGATGGCTCGCTACAGTTGATTAAAAGTGAACGAAAAGCCGACTAAATAGCAAAGCAATATGTTAACTAATCTGTAAGTAAAAGCCCCTGTAATATTTTATTGCAGGGGCTTTTTATTTCCACAGGCCAAATGATTTAAACAATCCAAAGCTTTACTTAATCGCTATACAGGCAGTGCAACAATAGATGCTGGTTATTATTTAACGTTACCATTTAACGTTATTATTCAGCCATATTAATAATCATACGAATTTAAGGTAAGTTTTCACTTGAACTGCAAAGACTTTCAGTCGAATGGTTTTGTCTTTAGTTATTTGAATTGAGTAAGTTCAGGCACAGTAAGCAAAGGCAAATCTGTAAAAGCAACAAATAAAGTTTCGAATACTGGCCTGAAATACTTAACAAAGGTGCTTGGCTTGGAATACGGCATGAGCAATATAAGCTTACTTATAAAGGGTTAGGAGCCTATAACAGATATTGTTACAGGCTGCTAAAATTTGGCATGACTTCAAGTAATGTAAATACTAGTCCTTTTTATTTTCGAACCATAACTTCATAAAATCTGCAGTAAGCTTTTGTTCTATACCTAATGCTTTTTCAGTTGGACAAAAAATTGAAAACGCTATTTGAGTATCACCAAGTTCAGATGTTGACACCTGAATATGGGGCTCAGGCCCGGCAATACTAATGTCTAATCTATTTTCTATCAGTTGGTTATATCTAATCGCAACCTCTTTAAATTCTATACAATACAAATTTGCTTTTTCATGCAATGTATCAAGAAAAATAAAAGGGTTCACACTATCATCGCGCACTATCGTGAAATGATGCATTGCGTAGCGCTTTAAAAAGTTCAGGTTCTTAATAACAGAAGTAATTAACTGACTATTAGGCACATACAAGGTTTTTCCTGTGTATTGATAATCGTGTTTATTAACCTCTAACAGTGTGAGTTTTGCCCAATCATTAGAATGAACCTCACCATAATATTTACCCACTTGTATCCAATCACCAATACGAAATGGACGACTAGTTAAAATATAGATAAAACCAATAAAACATTGAATAAATTCTCTGGTTGCAAGTACGATAGCAACAATAAATGCCGCGATTGAAAAAGCAAACTTTTGAATTTCACTCGACCAAATATTAAAAATAAAAACAATCACTAACAGAGTAAATATATTATTTACCATATTAATTTTTAATCTTTTACTCTTCTTAGATTTTCTTTTTATTACCTTTATCGTAATCGCTTTAAAACTATAAAAAGCAATAATAAATAATAATGTTAGTATGAATTTGTGCTGTAATAAAAATTCAATGACAGTGTCAATATAAAAAATAATAATTACCTTAGATTAGTTGTAAACACGATATGCTTAAATACAATAATATCAGTGATTAGTCTTCAACCACTTTTTGATTGATTTTTTGCAAGTGAGATAAAGTACCTTCTACCCCTAATTTGTTAAAACTGGCGTTTATTTCTGCCTGTTTTGTTTGCAATAAGCTTATACCTTCAACTTCAATATCAAAGAAAAGCCAATTAAGCTCATCTGACTGTAATAGTTTTACAACTGCTTTGTTGGTTTTATTCTTACCTACAATAGTAATATCTACCATGGCTATTTTACCGCTTTTAGACAAGGTACTTTGGCCGATATTAATCACTTCATTATTGTATTTATTTAACAAATTACTATAAGTGTTAATAAGTTGTTTAGACAATTCAGCGATAAAAGACGCTTTAAGATCATCTGGCACCTTAGCCATGTTTTTATTGAGCACTTTATAAGTAAAGTAGCGCGTATCAACCTCAGGCAATAAATACTGATTTAACACATCTCTGATATTATTTTTTGTTAACGTATCCGCTTTTTTTAGTTTAATTAGAGAGGTTTCCACCTGACTAAAAACGTTTTTCACTTTTACTTTAGCCTCGTCAGCTGTAGCAAAAACAGTTGCAGATATAAGTAACGCCATCGTAATAAAAACAACACTGAGTAAGTTAGTGTTGAACGCCCGTTTGGTTTTCATTTTAAAGCTCAATAAATTATGTATACCGACAATTATAATGATTAGTTTCAAGCTAGCAAACGCTTTAATTTATTCAATGTAATCAAATTAATTTATTAAACAAAAATATGTCAATAGAACATGAAAAATATGCTGTGTTTATATGAATCTACACATAAAAATTGCAATTAATATTGTAATAAAGCTAGTGGTTATATTTCTAAATCCATCAATGATTTCGTATCATAATGTTAAATATTATTTTTCTTTTATATTAGTTTTTATAAGTTTCTGATCTTTACGCTTGTTGCATACGTAAGTTACTAGAATAAGTTAATAATCATATGCGTTTAATAATTAATCAATTTTTAAGCTAATTATGGTAATAACATTTAATAATGCACAATAAAAATCGATATTCTAGCAATAGCCTGATTTTTATATTATGTTAATGATATAGTTAGTTTATTCACAATTTTTAGCACTAAATTTTGTATACATACCCTTATTTAAACAGATTAATTTATTAAATATTTAACACAACATTTAGAGATGTTTTAATGAATAATGAAACAACTGACATCACCCATACAGATATTGAGCGACAGAAATTAATTGACTCTAGCCGTTTTCATGGCGTTCATTGGTTAATACTCGCACTTTCCTCAATTCTAACCGTTGGTGCTTGGTATATTGCCTCAGAACAAGTCAACAAAAGAATAGCAGAACGTTTTGAGCGTGAATCTTTGCATGTAATCGAGCTTGTTAAAGAAAGAATGCAGTTATACGAACACGCATTATGGGGCGCTGTGGCTCATATTGATGCCAATGAATTAGAAATTGATAACAAACAATGGCAAAACTACAGCAATAGTTTGCGAATAGACGAAACATACCCTGGCATTAATGGCTTAGGGGTGATCTATAAAGTAAAAAAAGATCAGCGCTTAAGCTTTATCGAAAAACATAAAAAAAACCGACCTGACTTTGTCGTACACCCATCACACAACGCGTATGAACTTTGGCCTATAACCTTTATTGAACCATTGATAACCAATAAACAAGCTGTTGGTTTAGATGTCGCATTTGAGGAAAACAGATACCTTGGTGTCAAAAAAGCCAGAGATACAGGTCTCGCGCAATTGACCGGCCCTATCACCTTGGTGCAAGATGCCAAAAAAACCCCAGGTTTTCTTTTTTACGCACCTTTTTATAAAAAAGGTATGAGTCATAGTACGATAAGTGAACGACAAGCCGCAATTGAAGGCGTTGCTTATGCCCCCTTCATAATGTCTAAACTTATTTCCGGTACCCTAGCTGTCGATCAACGCCATGTGAGTATAAAAATCAGTGATGCAGGTCAGTCTTTATACAATGATATGGACAATACCCTTGCCGATAAAATAGACCCTAAGCCGTTATTTAGTAAGCGAGTAGATGTAGATTTTTATGGTCGAAAATGGCAAGTTACCATTAACTCAAACTTGAACTTTAGAAAAGCTTCAGGCTCCAACCAACCTTACTTTATATTGGCGGGTGGTGTAGTTATAGACCTTTTACTCTTAGCATTATTCATCGTTTTGTCCAGATCTAACAAACAAGCTCTTATTTATGCTGACGAAATAACGCGTGAATTAAAAATTAAAACAACTCGATTAACTAAGTCAAACCAAGATCTCGAACAATTTGCCTATGTTGCTTCACATGATTTAAAATCACCACTGAATGCGATGAGAAAATTAGTGAGTTGGATAACTGAAGATTGTGAAAGTATTTTACCTGACAGCTCTAAAGAGCATTTGAAACTGTTAAACAATCGCAGTGAAAGAATGAATAAATTGCTAGACGACTTACTTGATTATGCCCGTATTGGTCGTCACGAGTTCAAAGCAAAACCTTTAGACTTAAAAGCAACAGCGAATGATATTTTTAGTTTATTAGACCATCCGATCACCTTCAAATTATCAGTTGAAAAACAAGTGTTACTATTACCCAGAACGCCAATAGAGGTAGTACTTCGCAACCTAATTTCAAATGCAATAAAGCATCATGATAAAACCGAAGGTCATATTCAAATACACTACAAAGCAGTTAACGATATGCATATTATTAGTGTCGAAGACGACGGTCCAGGTATTCCGGTTGAACTGTTTGATAAAGCTGTTGAAATGTTTCAAACTTTAAGACCACGAGATAAAGTTGAAGGCAGCGGAATGGGCTTGTCGTTATCTAAGAAAACGGTAGAACATTACGGTGGTAGTTTAACTATTCAATCCGATGGTGTACGTGGTACTACCATCGTAATTACCTGGCCAATTACGATAGAAAAATAACATTAAAAAATAACGCTAAATAGCAATAGAGAAAGGCGAAAATTTAAAAATGAGTGAACAACCTAAAGAAGTAACACTGCTTCTGATTGAAGATGATGATATAGACGCTATGTCGATAACGCGTGCCTTTAAAAAAATGCATATTGGCAACAATATTATCAGGGCAAATGACGGGCAAGAAGGTTTAGATCTGCTGCGCAGTGGCGCCGTACCTTCTCCCTATATCATATTATTAGATCTACAAATGCCACGTTTGAATGGTTTAGAGTTCTTAGAAACAATTCGTGAAGATCCAGAGTTAGCTCAAAGCACAGTATTTGTATTAACAACGTCAAAATCTGATGAAGATATAACCGCTAGTTACAAAAAAAATATTGCCGGCTATTTTGTTAAAGAACAAGTCGGTGAAGGCTTTTTAGATATAGTAAAAATGCTTAAAGGTTATTGGAAAATAGTGCATTTCCCAGAGAGTTAAATTAGCAAGCCAAATAAAACGCATTTACAAGGAATTTATCACGTGAATATATTGATAGTTGATGATGATATCGTTGATCGAGAAAGTATTAAACGAACATTAAATCAATCGACTACCCATTTTAACTTTGTAGAAACCGAGTCTGTAGATGAGGCTTTAACAGCGCTATCAGATAAGAAGTTTGATGCTATTTTACTTGATTACCGTATGCCTAAACGTGACGGTATTGAACTTTTACTCGAGTTGAAAAACGCGTCAATGGATGTCAGTGTAGCTGTCATTATGTTAAGTAACTCAGAAGAAACTGAGTTAGCTTTAGAGTGTGTAAGAGCTGGCGCTCAAGATTTTTTATTGAAATCAGAAGTAACTACATCAAGATTACAGCGTGCCATAGTGCAAGCACAAGCAAGGTTTGAATTAGAACAGAAGCTTCATGTTAGTTACCAGCAAGCAAAAAAATTGGCCGAACACGACACCTTAACGGGTTTGTATAATCGTTACTCTTTTGAAGAGGCATTACAATTAAGTATTTTACAAAAATCTCGAGAAGATACCAAGTTAGCGCTCACCCTGTTTGACCTTGATAATTTTAAATTTATAAATGACAGTTATGGCCACCATGTTGGCGATGACATATTAAGACAAGTAGCCCAAAGGGTTAATGACTGCTTAAGGGGTAATGAAGTTTTTGCTCGTTTAGGTGGTGACGAATTTGCTATTATCTTAAGTAACTTACAAGCGATTGATAATGCAACTAGAGTTACCAAACGTATACTGAGTACTTTAGATAAGCCATTTGATATTGCTGGCATTTCAATAAAAGTGACCGCTAGTATCGGCATTGCCATCTACCCGGACAGTACGGTTAATGCCACTGAATTACTTAAACATGCTGATATTGCAATGTACCGTTCTAAAAAGCTTGGTAGAAATCAAATATGTTATTTTGAAGATAAAATGCAAGAACAGTTTATTCAGCGCTATCAAATAGAAGCTAATTTAATAGGTGCCGTTGAGCGCAATGAATTTATATTGCACTATCAACCCGTTTTTGAAACTACAACATCAACTATCGTTGGTTTTGAAGCATTAATACGCTGGAATTTTCAAAACAAATTACTGTATCCAGATAACTTCATTACTATTGCAGAGTGTTCTCGCGCCATAGTAGATATTGGCCGTTGGGTAATTGATCAAGCTATCTATCAACTTTCGATATGGAATTTACGTGACAACAAAGCCTATTCAATTGCGATTAATTTATCTAGCGTGCAATTATCTGATAAAACGCTATTCCAATTTATTAATAGAACCTTAGACAAGTATCATGTCAATGCTGAACTTATCGAATTTGAATTAACAGAAACAGCCCTGCTTGAAAACAGTGACCAAGCTATTGATACATTAGAGTTGATAAATAATTTGGGTTGTCGAATCGCATTGGATGATTTTGGCAGTGGGTTTTCATCAGTTTCTCATTTACAGAGCTTTCCAATTGACACGGTTAAAATTGATAAGTCATTGATAATGGAATCTGAACAACCAAAAACTAGGGCTTTAATTGAAGGTCTATCTGCAATGTTACATTCATTATCACTTGATATTGTGGCAGAAGGTATTGAGAACAAGAAAAGCTTACAGTTTTGTCAACAACTTAACATTCGACGCGTGCAAGGTTATTATTTTTCTAAACCTTTTGATGCCCGCACGATAGAAAAAATGTACTTATAGTTTTACTCTGCTTTCAAGTAAAACTAAACGCTTTATAGCGCTTAACTTATGGTTTATAAACAATATTTTATTGCAATTGGAGCAGTAAAAACATAACCTGAGTTTATGTTAAGATTACGCAAGTAGTTGATGTAATTTTCCAATAGGCACTGATACTAATTCAGACTTAAATATAGTTATTTAAAGGAAATTATGAAAAATCGTTTTTTAAATACCTCAGCATTGGCACTTTCATTAATTGTACTTTGCCCTCAAACATACGCCGACGTATTTTTGGTGCAAGATCAACAAGGCTTGCCAGTTAAAAATGCCGTGTTAGAGTTTGTGAATACCACTCCCATGTCAACTGTAGTTGCTGAGCCAAATACTTTGATTATGGATCAAGTTGATAAACTTTTTAAGCCTGATGTGTTGGTTATTCAACAAGGTGATTTGGTTGATTTTCCAAACAGTGACAACATTAGGCATCATGTCTATTCATTCTCTTCAGTAAACCCATTTGAGTTAAAACTTTATTCCGGTAAGCCAGAAGCACCGCTGCAATTTAATAAAGCAGGCGTAGCCGTTTTAGGCTGTAATATTCATGACTCCATGGTTGGGTACATTTATATCGCTGGTTCAAAACATGTATTGATGACTGACGAGCAAGGCATAGTTAAATTAGACGATGCCATTAAGTACGAAAGTGTCAATGTGTGGCATTCGAGTTCACTTACCAGCGTACAAAACATCAAATACGGTAACTTAACTAAAAAAGTAAACGAGCAGGCTTCGTTTATGATTAACTTAGTCGTTGAATCTCCTGAGCCAAGAAATACATTCCAAACTATATTCAAGCAGAATGGCGAGTAAAGCTTCCTTACGCTGGCAAATAACCCTACTGGGCGTGTCACTGGTTATTTTAACCGTGACAAGCCTTTTAGCTGTGTCTATTTGGAAATCAGTTACAGCTCACCGCCAACAGATTGATCAAAGAATCACCAGTGCTGAAAATGTACTCATAGAATATTTAAAAGCCAAAGAAGATTTACTCCTTACAGCATCGAAAGTATTAACGGCAGATTTTGGTTTCAAACAGGCAGTTGCGACACGTGACAGAGCTACTATTTCTAGTGTGCTAGAAAACCATAGCTCTCGAATTAATGCGAGCTTAATGATACTAAGTGACTTAAACGGGAAAGTTATTTCCTCTAGTAATCGTCAGCTTAACGTTGACTCTTCTATCATTGAAAACTTAACCACTGAAAAACAAAACTTAAACAAAACTCAGTTAATGTTGCTCGACAATAAGTTATATCAACTCATTGTTTTACCTGTGCAAGCACCAAGAACCATAGCTTATTCCATTATTGGATTCCAAATCGATCAAGCTTTTGTTAACGAATTAAAAAGATTAATGGCGATTGAGGTAAGTTTTTTATCCCAAGACAATCTTATTATATCGTCTTTACAACATCCTGATAAAGCCCATAGTAAACACTTTAAAGAAACTGATAACACTTGGTTGCTATTTGAAAGAAAAATTTACGAAAATAAACTCATTGTATTTACTAATGCCCAAGGTAATGAATATACTGCGCAACTTTCTGTAGATCTAACGCCAAGCTATACTGAACTAGATAAGTTAGTCGTCATTACTTTATTTATATCATTATTCATTATTGCTATTACAACCGTTGCCTTTAGTATTATTGCAATAAGGCTTACCAAGCCACTTTATCAATTAACGCGCTTAACACGTGATTTTGCTCAAGGTAATTACGAACATAAAGAAATGACTTCTGTAGGCAGTTTAGAAGTTTCCCGTGTGTACGATAGTTTTATTAAAATGGGCGAACGCATTGAAAAACGTGAAAGTGAAATTAATTATCAAGCCAAACATGATTCACTAACCGACGTTTTTAACCGATCTACGTTACTTGATTTACTATCAAATACAATTTCAAACCATGACAACACGACTTATTCATCATTATTGGTTATGGCTATTAATGTTCGTCACTTTAAGCGTATAAATGACAGTTTAGGCTCCGGCATTGGCGATGGCGCACTAAAAGCAATTGCTCAACGTGCTAAAAATATTTATCAGGACAAAACCTTGATGATAGGCCGATTTTCAGGCACTGAATTTTGTTTGGTTATTAAGCTATCGCATGGTGAAAGTTCTGAAGATTTAGTTGAACATTTTTTAAACCAGTTACGTGCCCCGCTGCAAGTGAATAATCTTTGGTTGAATTTAAATTACCGCATTGGTATTTGTACCTTCCCTGAGCAAAGCAACAGTGCAAAAGAAATTATTAGAAGAACGACTATAGCGTTAGAAGCAGCAAGAGCAGAAAACACCACAATAAGAGCCTATAAAGAAGGTGAAGACGAAGCTTATTTAGAAAGATTAAGTTTGCTTGAAGAACTTAGAGAAACAATGAAACGTGACAACGGTGAGTTGTTTATGGTTTATCAGCCTAAGTTAAATTTAGAAAATGGACAAATAGAAAAAGTAGAGTCGTTAATACGTTGGATAAAAACTGATGGCCAATTTGTTTCGCCGGAATTATTTATTCATTTAGCTGAACAGTCTGGTCTTATTATAAAACTGACTCACTGGGTAATTGATACCGTACTTAAGCAGCAACAAGAGTGGCTTGCTAAAAATATAAGACTAAAAGTAGCAATTAATATCTCGGCACAAGATATTTCTCACCCGGACTTTATCGATTATGTTTTTCAAAAAATATCCCAATACAGTATTGACCCTAACTTAATTACATTAGAAATAACAGAACGCGATATTATGACTAATGAAGATCTCGTGGTCAGTAGACTTAAGCATTTGAAAAAGACCGGTATACAAATTTCAGTCGACGATTACGGCATTGGTCAATCTTCTTTAGGTAAGTTAAAACAATTACCTATTGATGAATTAAAAATAGATAAGGCCTTTATACTTGAGCTCGACACTTCAGAAAAAGACCAATATATTGTAAAATCGACCATAGAGTTAAGCCACCAGTTGGGTTTAAGTGTGGTGGCAGAAGGTGTAGAAAATAAAGCATCATTGGATATGCTCAAATCGATGAAATGTAACCACGTTCAAGGTTATTTTATTTCTCGCCCAATTAAATCAGCAGACTTACTAATATGGTTAGATGATTATGAATAAATTTACCCCATTACTCTATGCGTGTTTTTTTAGTGTTTTTTCGGCTAACTGTTTAGCCGAAGGAAAAATACTTGCCACACCAGGTGTTTCACAAATTGAAGGTTCGGGTGGTGGTGGTATTGTTCCTTGGGCGCAATTAGCCGGTTATGCAACCGAGGACAGTGTTTCAGCCAGTGCTTCATGCAGCCAAGTTACCGTAAAAGATTTCTCATTAGATAGCTGTGGTGTACAAGCAAATTTTTATGACAAAGTCGAGTTGTCTTATGCGAAGCAAACCTTTGAAGTAAACCCACTTAATCTTGATTTAAAACAAACGATTATTGGTGCAAAAATTAACTTATTTGGTGATTTGGTTTACACATCAATGCCACAAGTGAGTTTAGGTATTCAATCAAAAAGATTAAAAACAAGTGATGTAGCCTTCGCACTCGGTGCAGAGAAAGATTCGGGTACTGATGTATATATTGCGGCCAGTAAGTTGCATTTAGGGTTTATTAATGGCTATAACTGGTTATGGAATATTACTGCAAGGCATACTAAAAGTAACCAAATTGGCTTGTTAGGTTTTGGCGGTGCTAATGAAAGAAATAAAGTTCAATTGGAAGCATCAACGGCGATTTTACTGAATAGACATTTAGCTGTAGGGGTTGAGTTTAGGCAAAAACCCGATAACTTAGGCTTAGGTGAAAACCACTGGAAGGATGTTTTTGTGGCATGGTTTCCAAATAAACACTTCAGCGTTACTTTAGCCTATGTTGATTTGGGCAGCATAGCTGCTATCGATAAACAAACTGGCTGGTATTTATCTACTATGTGGTACCTATAATGAAAATTGAAATGACAACAATAACAAAATCAGCGCTGTTAATGCTTTTAGTTGGCTGTATTTCTTGCGCTTCGCCTAATAATACCGCTGTTGATAATGAACCTAGTCTCTATCAACAAATAGGTGAAAAACCCGCTATTGATAAAATCATTGATAATTTAGTCAACATTATTGGCCAAGATGAAGTAGTTTTCGCGCACTTTGCTCAAAGTAATGTCACCAATTTTAAAGAAAAATTATCGGTGTATTTATGCCATATCACAGATGGACCATGTCAGTATAATGGCGATACTATGCAAGATATTCATCGAGGCATGTATATCGATACAAATCAGTTTAATCACTTTGTAGAATTGTTTATCAGCGCAATGGACGAAGCTAATATTAGCTACCCGATTCAAAATCAATTATTAGCACGACTTGCACCGCTGAGAGAAAGCATTTTTAAAATGTAATTCATATTAACGCTAGCAAATACACTGTAAAGCTAGCGTTTGCATCTTTCCCCTTCGTGTCTATCACACGCTTTAAAAGTCATTTCAGTTAGTTACTAGTGAATGTATTAGCTTTTAGTATTTGGCTCAATTTGGCTGGGCTCAGTGGCGCTAGCTTCAACTTTACCATTAAGGTTATCATTAACTGTTGCTGATACAGGGAAAGCCGCAGTTGCTGTTCCTGCGTATAAGCTAACATGTGGAAATGGTATTTCAATGCCCTGTTGATCAAAGGCGTTTTTAATCTCTGTATACATACTATTTTTCAACGCTAAAAAGTTCTCCCGTCTCGACCACACAGAAAACTGAATATCAATCGACGAACTACCAAAGCCAGTTAATATAAAAACGGGAGCCGGCTCTTCTAAACAAATTAAATTTTTCGACGCTAGATCTAGCAATAGATTACGCACTTTCTCAATATCTTCTTTGTAAGCGATACCAATTTTTAAATCAGCACGGCGAATAGGATATTTAGTTAACGTAGTAACGGCACTTTTGATCATGCTTTCATTCGGAATACGAACAAACAGATTGTCAAATGTGCGTAACTTAACCGACAGTAAGTCTATCGAAATAACCTCTCCGGTGATGTCGTTAACTTTAATAACATCCGTAATAGAAAATGGTCGCTCGATCATCAAAAATAAACCACTAATAAGGTTTGAGGCAGACGTTTGAGATGCAAAGCCTAAAGCAACAGTAAAAATTCCCGCTGCTCCCAACATTATACTGAGATCAATACCTACGTTATCTAATGCTGAAATGGTGACTAAAGCTAAAAGCCCATAAAAAACCAACCTTTTTAAAAATAGCTGTCCATGGGCTGTCAGTTTATGTTTTGCGAGTTTAACCACTGCAGTGCTGATTAATTTAGCTATTATAAAGCCTATAATAAACAATAAAAGTGCCTGACATAGTGCAAATAAATGTGAGGCTTTAAGAAGATCGATAAACGCTATAATATCTTTCACAATAATTCTCTTTATTAAGCAAATAAACTACTAATACTACGTATCAGTATACTTTGTTCTGAAGCCACTCTGGGGTTACTCACTAAGACTGAGGATATCGCTTCAACGGGGGCGTGTTTATCAAGGTGTAATTCAACATTATCGATATGACTACCACGGTGCACCGATATACCTGTAGTCCAAAGCTGAGACGCTTCATCTGAATATAAATGCAATAATGTCACCGGCACATTAATACGCTCTATGGTTAAAGATTCACTATGGTTATTAATTACAGTGATCGGAGTAATTGCCCTATGCGCTCTTTTTTCGATATTAGTTAATTGAATACGAGCTGCAGTATATTTTGCGTAACAAATTTGCCCGATACGTGTCGATGGTCCAAACCAGGAGTCCGAAGGCCGCCAAAAAGGAAGATCTAATAGCTTCTCACCTTTAGGCTGTAATTTAGCTGAAAACCAAATAGGCGTACTAACATATAAGCGCGCTTTTTCTCCTGCAAGCAAAGTTAAAGGTGTGTCTGGTCTTGCCACAACGGAGCGATCGGCAAGCAAAGGCAATACTTGTATTCTCTCTGACGTGCTTTGTTGTAGGTATCGACCAAATTTTGCTTGCTCTATACAACAATCTTCAACAGGCTCACCAACGACCATGTCCTCGTCATTTTCAACATCAGACTCTAAATTCCAGCTATTCCATTCATTTTCGAAGCGTTGTAATATTATTGACCTATCGCCGAGTCGCCAGCAACGTTGTTGTTCAAGGTTAAACGTAAACTCCCCCCACCAAGCATTTTCTGCCATTTTACTTATCTCTACTTTAAATTTTTGTTAACTTAATGGCATTTATAGTGCCTAAAAATGATTGAATATTGGTGATATTTTCACCACAAAACCAAATATCGATTAAGCTACCTTCATTATTACCTATGTATTTCCTTACTTGGAAACAACAGACAAATTAATAACTTAATTTACTGCAAAGTGAACCGACTATTGAATTGAAATGGGATAACAATAGCTTTCTATATTTATAGATTATGCTATCTTAAGGCACTTGTGTATATACCCAATGCCGCTTACAAACTGGCTTTTATCGCTATTAATCATTTACTCCCCCAAAGGAACGTTTCATGACAACATTACACATTGTTTTGTCAGATTTGGAAGTTACTCACGCCACTCTTTCGAAAATAACTTTGCTGCAAAATAAACTTTCAGCAAATGTTATATGGTATTTACATCATCACCAACGGTTATTTGATCGACGTTATTTTACTCATGAACTGGCCGGTATTTCGGGTGAGTTACAAGCAAACCATGAGAGTAAAATTGCTCAAATTGAACTAAAAATTAAAAAGCATTTTCCAAAGTCTAGTGTTTATCAGTGCAAAGATAAATACTGGTCAAAACAAGTGAATAGTAACGCAACCAAACTAGACCCAATTGTTATTGTTCGATCTAAAACTGGCCTGACTTCTGCTGATAAT
>TARA_R110000765_G_scaffold62156_1_pt1 | contig 29822 bp, 24 predicted proteins | sample TARA_R110000765 | Tara Oceans TARA_R110000765 (sample SAMEA4398168) | marine metagenome | biome: Polar Biome; feature: [MES] marine water layer (ENVO:01000295) within the mesopelagic zone...; material: water (ENVO:00002006), including particulate matter (ENVO:01000060) such as...... | reverse complement strand
GCAAAAGTGTGATTCGAGTATTTGAAATGTATCCTTTATTTGAACTTGTGAATGTTTTCGTTGGCCATTCTCACTTGATCTATCATTACTTTAATTCCCTACTATATTTTCTCGCAACTGTATTAATTGGTTAATAAAGCTTACTACTGTTTTTGCTTTATCAGTAAAGTTGAAAAAATCAAAAACCTTAGTAGGTAATTCTTCATCTAGTATATCAATATCCGTATTATTAAGTTCCACGAAATTCACAATCCAACTTTCAAAATAACTTCTTCCATAATTTGTAAAACAACTACCCATGTGTTGGGTGATTCCCTCGGATTCAAGATATTGTTCGGCGATTCGGAATCTATCGTGAGTATACTCATCACCCAATAACTCTTTTATTTCATTTCTCATGTTACCACTAAACGGAGTATCTGTTCTACCCTGAGTATCTAGATAAATTTTGAATAAAATCAAGTGTACATATAAATTTCGGGTCTCAATTAATTTTAAAATTTGGTTCATCCTTTAAATATACTTTACGAATTACGACATGGCGTCCTAACTCATCCTTTATTTAAACTTTGACATTTTTTCTTTAGCTTTTTTTCAAATCGTTCGATTTTGGTTGAGCATCACTTCTCTCTGTTGTAATTAGTGAATCAAAAACGGAGAAAGCTTTTTCTATAACTTGTATTTCGTCAGCAAACAACTTTCTTTTGCGAGAAAAGAACTGGTAGCCTTCTATATCGGAAGCTACCTTCGAAATTCTCACAGATATTTACTTCGCAAAGAGCCTTAGCTTCTAATAATCTACCTTCTTTTTCCTGCTGTTTCTCAATCAAATTTCTATGAACCTGGGTATCGGAATTATTACTCAACCTTTATTTGAACTTACTAAAACTATGCTCTTAATATCGATAGAGACAATTGATGAGCATTTTAAGATAGCGCCATTATAACTTTTTTAAAGGAAAAGGGGTTATGAAATAAATTTACGCTAATTCAAAAAAAATATATAGAGGTCAGTAGCTAACTACTTATAATTTGTTTGTGGTATATCTTGTCTGCCCTGACCATCTTTGTTATCAGGTTGTTGAATATGGTTTCCTTGTTCTGTGAGCGATTTATTCGGTAGCAGAACTCGTTGAAGTATCTGTTGATATTGAAGTCGCTCACCCATGAATAGGTCGTTCATATCCATGACTTGATCTGGTGTATCATCGTATCCAGGGCCTTGAAGTTCGCCCCCTTGTCACTGTTGATCTGTGTGATGTCGTAGGCCTTTGCTATGGGCCTGTACCCTTTCCAGTTGTCGGTGGTCACCTTAGCCTCCCTGCTGATATTGTTGACGAAGATATATTGCAGCGACCTGGCGGAGAAATCCACTATCCGCATGGCGTACATGCGCCGGACCTATCCCCCGGGAGTAAGCTGTACCGCAGTGGCCGCCTTCTTTTTCTTGGCATCGTAGCTCCTGCCCAACTTCCCCTTTTCATGCCCGCCGAGAACGAACTCGTCCACGTGTACGGTCCCGTCCATGGGGTGGTCCCCGCTGGACTCCATGGCCTCGCGGACCTTTAACATGAAAAGGCGGGCGGTCTTCTCGGTGATCCCGTAGCGTACCCCCATATAGCTTGCCGAGAGGCCCTTGGTACTGGTGGCCATCTCGAAGCAGATGAAAAAGGCCTTGCGTACCCCGAACTTCACCTTATGGAACAGGGTGTTGGCCATGGCGGATTCTATATGCGAACATATGTTGCAGACCCGGGAGAGGTCCCTTCTTCTTTGACAGGCGGTATGCCCGCATTTCAAGCACTTGTACCCGTCATTGTCCTTTAAATCGTTCAGATATTCCTTGCGATCGTCATCCGTTTTGAACCGATCGGAGAACTCTAGTAGGTTCTGTCCCCTGAAAATATCCATATAAACCCTATTTTTATTGAATACCAAGTTAGGTAATTAAATACTGACCTCTAAAAATATAAAATTGTAAAAACGGTTATCATGCTTTGCCTTAATGTCTTTTTAAATATGATACAACGTAGAGGTGCCCCCTCTTCTAATTTATTCGGTGTAAAGGGTTTTACTACCTTCTGTTTAGACTCTTTCTTAATCTATAACTCAGCTATAAAATATTATTAACTATTATAGTTCTTCAGATAATAATTGTCTACAGAGGTTTCAAAAACACCTTTCGTATATTTGAGACAGAATTGGCATATTCTTTTTTTGCACTCATAACCTTCCACTCCGGATGGTCAACAAAAGTTTTCCAGCTGGCATCATGCTCCTCCATATCCTTAAAGTTCAGCATATAGGTAAGGCATGGTCTATGCGGTCCTATAATCATTTCACCAAAAAATAAGGGATGTAAGTTTGTTTTAAAAAAAAGATCAATCTCCTCTGTATTGAACATTTTAATCTTGCGTCCTACAGCATCCTCACTATACCCTTCATAAGTCCTTAATTCAAATAATGAGGCTCCATTAATCGGATCTAACATATTGGGCATACCATCAAATGCAAGTAATAGGGAGGAAGTAAACCTATTATAAACCCTATCATCTTGCGAAAGGGCATTATAACCTGATGCCGCTTTAGTATATTTAGGGTCGGCTTCCAAATTTTGGGCGTCGATGTAAATTTGGCTGTTAGGATAACTTATGATTACCCAAAGTTTAGTCGGGTTAGAATTTCCTAGTTCATTGAAGAGCATAAAATGGTTTGCGCCAAAACGCTTTAGGGTTGGTTGTAGCACATTCTTCAAATAGTCTATAAGAATTTGTTGATCCCCCCCTAATTTAATTTCATAAGTACGGATTTCATAAAGTTCTTTTTCAACTTTATTTTTTAGTATTTCTGAATTGTAGCCAAAGCTTGTCAACGACAAGATGATTGCTGACAGTGCAACGAATATTAAATTTCTTCTTTTCATATTGTATTTGTATTTATTTCCTAATTACTGAATCAATTATAATTTTACTGATTTGCCTTATTTTACAACTAAATAGATGGTGTCTATAATTTTAAGGTCTTTTATAACTTCTTCTCCATCTACGGGAACTAAATTTACGTCAAAAATAATTTGTGCCATGCCATCCATTTGTAAGGTTTGGTCGGTAATATGTGACGCCCTGAGTTCTCCTTTATAGATTCGCCCTTTTATGGGGGCATACCCTGAAGAAGGATGTATTTCGGCAAACCCTTTTTCTCCATTCAATTAAAATACTTTAAATTATTGTTTTTTGGATTTGATGATTTTAGGATCGTCCTTTAATTTGAAAGGCCTTACCAATTAAACCAATGTGTAAATTTTAGGGTAAGCGACCAGCTTTTACCAATATTGGGATCTAATAATTGCATATTGGTGTAGACAATAAACAAATCCGAAGCAGGCTTATAACGCCATTGAAAACGAGAATTGATATTAAAATTATTACTTTGCTCGTTGTACTGGAACAAATTGGAAAAGAAGAGTTTATTGGTAAACGTTATATCTATTTCTGAACCAATCAACCAGAATTCAGTATTGTACCAAGGGTCCGGCAACTGGATATGATTATAACTAAGGTTTGCATTTAAGCTAACATATGGCTGAAATCTATATCCCACTTCTCCAGTTAAACTTGTTCTATTTCCATCTTGATAATAGCCACCTAATCGACCTTCAAAAGCATAGGTCAGTAAACTTTGAGGTTTGGAATTAAATTCCCATCCAAAAGAATTCCATCTATGTTTGGTGCCCGTTGCTAAAGTCGAAATACCAAGTCCGCTAGGGTCGAAAGGGGAAAGTAATTCTACATAATCATCGCCCAAAAAGAATAGTAGGCTGCTTCGCTTTCTAAAATCGATTTTATACTTTAAATAAGCAGTATGATCAGTCTCGGTAAATTGTTCGTTGAAATAATAGAATCCGTTTACTTCCGGGCCATGACTAAGTATTAGACCTGCTTTTGGAAAAAACAAATACCCTACTTTTCCAGATATATTTTTATAGCCTCTTCGCCTTACAAAACCAACTTCCGCGGAGTAATCATTACTAACCCATTCCTCTTGTATGCGCCAGTTCCATTTACGGTTGGTATATCCTATGTGTGCACCTTGGGTAAATCCGCTATCCTCATCCGTAGGGGCAAAGGATTTTAGAAAAAATGCCTTACCATTCCAGGCATTATTTGCAGAAGCCAGATTGTACTCAACACCAAGATTTCTGTTATACTTGGCGTATATATCAACCAACGAATCATTCTCCATTGGATAGTTAATAGATTGTTTGTTCACGAACATCATTCCAATACTACTACGGCCAAATATTTTTCGCTGTAACGACATTACCGCAAAATTTTGACTGGGTTGCCCAGATTCTTCAATGCTTGCTGTTTGCATATCCATAACGCCCAATCGCCATTTATCGTTAAGGTTACCACTTATACGTGCACCAGCTTGAATAGGTACATTCAGTCCAATTCTTCGGGAGAAAAAAGGTCTAATGGTCTCATATCCAAAATTGGCAAATAAATCTCCATTTTCTAAAAAGAACTGTCTACGCTCTGGGAAAAACAATTCAAAACGGTCTAGATTGGTTACTTGGCGATCTACTTCAACCTGTGAAAAATCAGGATTTACAGTTAAATCAAGATTTAAGGAAGAGGTAAGGCTGAATTTAACATCACCCCCTATTTTTTTGTGTGTGGTGTCTTCACCCTCAAAATCTTTTGCAGTGCCTCCCAGCAAATATGGGATTACGGAAATATTGGTCTTTGGCGAAGGCGGTGGTGCATCCCATACCAATACCCCTGTGTAGGCCAAGGATGCCGTAGGGAATTGCCTTGGGATAGGGGTCCAACTCGATTTTTCGCTCGACTTCAAATCCAACCTACTAAAGTTGATGCCCCATTTTGTTACGCCGTCCTTGTAGCGGATAGATTTAAAGGGGATGGCCATTTCCACGACCCATTTTTCGGGATATTGCCTTACTTTAGAAATCCATTTGCTATCCCAATTAAGGTCTATACTTCCTCCCCCGAACATGGTACCGTCCCACTGAGCCCCAGCGGCATTGGAACCAAAGGAAAAACCGGTAGTCTGATTGTTGAACGGGTCTATGAACAGTAAAAAGTTGTCATTCTTACCAAAGGAGAAATCCCGTCGTAGTGATTCCACATAATATTTACCAGGAATACTGTTAAAAAAGGTGGCGGCCAAGTAAATGTTTTTATCATCATAAGTCATCCTTATCTCCGAAGTTTCATTAGCCTTTCCCGTATCCATAGGCAATACCATAAAGAAATCATCGGCCACATCAGCCTCTTGCCAGGCCCGCTCATCCACAATCCCATCAATGATAACCGGCTGTACTGTTTTTCGGATATGATATTGAAAGGTTTCGTTCTTTTTTTGGGCGTTCACCTGAAATATTCCTAATCCCATGGTGAGGAATAGGATGCTGTTCTTTATCATTCCGTAAAATTTAGTGATTTCATAAAAATTGTTCATAATACTAATAGACCTATCTCTATTTAATTTAAATAGTTTTTATCCATTTTATTTCTCTAATACTGCAATAAAGTCCATTTCGATGCAGGTACACTCTCCTTGGTTGTATTTTAAAGTGGTGATTCAAAGTCATTGTGTTCATTGGGGAAGTAAATCTACACGCCTAAAAAAGATTTCAGCACTTTCAGACTGTATCTGAATACGTCCTTTTCTTGGTTTTACACCTGTTGCTTTATTTACAAGAACTCCGTTGAGGAATACCGCTATTTCACCATCTTTTACCACACATTCCAAAAGATTCCATTCCCCTACTCGTTTTTCGATATCATTTTCACCTCTAAAATCTAGGACATCCTTCCAATTTGGATCACGACTATACCAATTGATGCGATTCTCGTTTATAGTTACTTTACGTCCCTCGGGTTGAAAAACAAAAGAGTTTCCTTGTTTTTCTTTTGCTACCGTGCATGTAATTTCAAATTTGTTGCTTCCATCTCCAACTACGATAAAATCTCCAGTACCTCCTTCAATAATCTGGCATTCTATGGATGTCATCCATATCCCCTGAGAATTGCCGTCCTCTCCTTGTGAATGTAATAATATACCACAATCGCGTGCATTCTTTAATCTGGGGGCATAGGTCGTTTGCCCCCATTTAAATTCTGTAATTAGTCTATAATTTTCGTATTCCTTATTAGTAGTGATACATCCCCATTCCTCACCAGAAATTCGGATCATCCCATCTTTTACGGTAAAGACCTTTTTTGGGTCATCATCGCGTCCCCGATTTTGGAGAAATGTATACCATCCATCCAAGTTGTTTCCATTGAACAATTCAATGGCTTTCTTCCCCATATCCTTTTTTCCTGGGGTAGAACGCATCGCGTTTTGTCCGACAGCATTAACAACAACTGTTATTGAAAATAGCACAAATATTAATATCTTTTTTTTCATGTCATTTTTTGTTTTTCATATCAATTCATCCTCTTAACCAGCCGTACTTTTTCAATACCATATCAACTAAATTATCATTGGCCTTCGGACTTCCTATATTTACATATACTATATGGACATCAAGATTTATTTTCTTTAACATCTTAAGGAGTTGCCAATCTTTTTCTTCATTCCTTCCATTTATTTAAATTTTTTTAAAAGGAACATAGAGTTTTTGCAGCACTATGATTCTTGTAAACCAATTGTTTATAAATCAATCTCTCTATGCATAAAAGGTAAGATTAGAGTTATACTATTTTCAAAATGCATTACGGCAAAACGGATAATTTAAATAGTTAGTTTATGTTATTTACAAGCGCATATAAAACCGATTATTTGAGAATCTCTTCAATTTTATCAAGTTCGTTTGTGGTAAAGGCTAAGTTTTCTAACGCCTTTACATTATCGAATATCTGTTGAGTTTTGCTTACTCCAATCAAAACAGTGGATACTCGCTCATCCTTTAAAAGCCATGCTAGTGCCATTTGCGCTAAGTTTTGCCCCCTTGCTTCGGCAATAGCATTCAATTTTTTCACTTTTTCCAATATCTCAGATGTAATTTGCTCTTTTTTTAAATACCTACCATCTTTCATAGCTCTTGAATCTTTTGGAAAACCTTCTAGATATTTATTTGTGAGCACACCCTGATGCAAAGGTGAAAATGCAATGGAACCTATTCCTTGATTACCTAAAACATCCAGCAATCCATTCTCGACCCACCTATCGAACATATTATATCTTGGTTGGTGAATCAATAAAGGCGTCCCTAAATCCTTTAAAATGGCATGGGCTCGATCCGTATCTTCCGCACTATACTGTGATATACCCACATACAATGCTTTGCCCTGTTGTACACATTGATGCAATGCACCCATGGTCTCTTCCAAAGGAGTATCTGGATCACGACGATGGCTATAAAAAATATCCACATAATCCAATCCCATTCGTTTTAAACTCTGGTCCAGGCTGGCAATTAAATATTTTTTAGAACCCAGGTCACCATAAGGACCCGGCCACATGTCCCACCCTGCTTTGGTAGATATCATGAGTTCATCCCTGTAATTAGCTAAATCCAATTTTAAAATTCGTCCAAAGCTTTCTTCTGCCGATCCGTAAGGAGGCCCATAATTATTGGCCAGGTCGAAATGACAAATACCTTGATTAAAGGCAGTTCTTAAAAGATTGCGTGCGTTGTCAAAATCATCGGAATGGCCAAAATTATGCCATAAGCCAAGTGACAATGCGGGGAGTAGAATACCACTATTTCCACAACGGCGATATTGCATGTTATCATACCTATCTTCAGAGGCTGAAAATGGTTTTATTGAAGTACTATTATTTGTTCTCATATATCTTCTGTACGTATTGAACTATTATTTAAGTTATAGTTACATGTTTTATTTGTTTAGATTTTTGATTCGTATGTTTCGAAATTCAAGCTCCGAGCCATGACCCAAAAATGCAATATGTCCTTTGTTTCTTTTTAACCCCGGATGATCCGTATGGTCAGCCGTACCATTCTTCGAGGCTTCCTTTATATTTCCGTCCATAATAACCGTACCATTTAAGGTAATCTTAATGTTATCCCCATTTACCACAACTTCTTGGGAATTCCATTCCCCCACAGGATTTAAATACCCCCTTTTAGATGCTATTATTCCATATACAGAACCATGATATTGATACGGTTTTAAATTGGCATAAATGGATGCTGTATTATCCAAGATTTGTAATTCCTTACCCACATAGGCCACATCGCCTTCGAGGGGTGCATGGATTCCTAAGCCATTATTAGCTCCTGGCGTTAGTTTAAAATCAAATCTAAAGGTAAAATTTGAATACTCCTCTGCGGTATAAAGGTTGCCATGCCCACCTCGTTTGGGGCGTACCACCAATTCATTATTTTCTGCCAAATAATCGGTTTTATTGCCGACCCAATGATCTAGGTCTTTTCCGTTAAAAAGGGATATAAAACCTGTATCTCTTTCTTCTTGAGATAAAAGAACATCTCCAGAAGGAATTTCACGTACATAGACATTCCGGAATCCTAAATCTTCCCCATGGGCCTGTAATTCAATGGCTTCTTTAGAAAAGATAGGGTTTTCGCGATCCCAGTAGTTCTCTAGAACAACATTATCAGTGACCAGTACGCCATTCAAATGTACGGTTACCCGTTCGCCTACCATTTTTATTTGAAAAGTATTCCACTCATCAATGAGGTTGTCGGCTACCACTAAAGGAATGCTTACATTTTTCTGATTGTTGTAAAGTCCACCACTACCAACTTGGGCGCCTTCTTCAATTAGTGCGGTATCCCAAATTTGAACTTGTGGTGTTCCCCTCAAATAAATACCACTATCACCACCTTTGGTTATTTTCCAATCTACCAGCATTTCGAAATCACCATAATCCTTTATGGTACAGATATTGTTATACCCTTCTCCTTTAAAACCAATGACCCCGTCTTTAACAAACCAATCCCGCATCATTTGGGCATTGGCCTTTTCCTGCGCTTTCACCAGTGCTCTTCTAGACATTTTACCCCGGGCTATCGGATTTTCCAGCAGACCTTCCCATCCTTCAAGGTCCTTTCCATTAAAAATGGAAACAAATCCTTTTATCGAGGGCATATTATCCAAAAATTCCTTGACATCTATCTTTATATACTGGCTATCCGTCCCTGTTAGATTGTCAACGCTTTTAGATACAATATCCCTCACTGTGTCGCCGCTCAATCCGTTTTGAACTCCGGGAGTTGGTAATGCTATTTGAATGGCTGCGTTGGAAGCAGTAATCAATAGATCTTTGTTATCTAAAAATTCTGAAACGAAAACTAAGGAAAGGAAGGTTTTGATGTTCCCTGCCGCCATAATAATTTGCTTATTTTCTTGAACGGTAGTACTATAGGGTACCAATTTTCTTACTAAAAGTAACTTTTGGGCACTAGGGAAATCAGACTCCCCTGCTTTACTCAAATACTGTGTATAGGCTTTTGATCTTACCTCCCCAGTTGATGCTGTTTTTGCGGTCTGGAACAATAGCGGCAGCACGTCATTATTTTTCCAGTTTGCCAAGGCATCCAAAGCACTGATTTTTTCCTCGGTATTCCCTGAACTCAACTGTTCGGATACTAATTTTAAAGCTGTATTACTGCTGATGGCCGACAAAATGGGAACTAGCTTCGATTTATCTGAAAAACTCTGGTATGCTTGATATATTTTAGTTGTATTTAGACCTTCATCTGCATTCAGCACTCTTATAATGGCTTTTTGAATATTAACTAAATCACCAGCATTATTGGTTTCGGAAAGAAAACCTAATAGCTGAGGTAGGTTATCTATTGAAGCTACCGAAGGCATAGCGGCATATATAGCCCCTTTTAAATCAGTATTCGTAGTATTTACCAATCCTTCAATGGCACTGAACTGTGAGGTGGCATTCCGAGCAGCTAGTACGTTGATCAATACTCTTTTGCCATTATCGTTGGCCCCATTGAGTTTATCGGCCAGTAGCTGTGAATCCTTAGAATCAACAATCTTGAGCAAAGTTTCTTGGATCGCTGTATATTCTTGGGGTGACGATGCCTGCTTTAAGGATTGGAACAATACTGATAAAGCCTTGTTTTTATCTCGACTGGTTAAAGCTTTGATCCCCGCAATCCTTACAGTTTCATTAGTATCCTTTACTGCCATCAAGATGCACTTTTCATATACCAAAGCTTCACTTCTTTCACCTAGCATTCTAATTAACAACGGCTTGGTGTCAACGGAAGCCTTTTTATATGCTTTCACCCATTTGACCACCTCTGCTTGCGTAAGGTTGTTTGAAGCGGCCTCTAAAACAGAAGCCACATATTTTGTATTTTGATGTTTAGCCTCTTTAAGCATCATCTTTATGGCAGCACTTCCTTGAGCATCTCTAAGCATTTGTACTCCCGCAAATCTGAAATGCAATTGTTCTTCTGAAGAGCAATTATCTAGCAATAGGTTGCCTATTTCTATACTCAAAGCCCTTTTACCTTCTTCTTTCAACCTTTGCCCGTAGCGGATTAAGGCGATAATCGAGTTTGAAGTATCTAAGTCAAAATTGGATTTTTTTACAGCTGAAATCAGCACGCTCTTTGAATTTACCGAAGCTATTTCTGCCAAAGCTGCCAATGCCTGTTTGGAGACTGCTTTAGAACCGGAATCTGCTAATTGCTCTAGCAACGCTATAGAAGGTGCGTATTGTAATCTTCCCAAAGCTTCAACAAATGCAGGTTGTTCAGTAGTACCCGCTGATTTTGTGACATCCATAATCGCTTTGGCCGCTTCTAGAGTTCCAATGGTGGTCAAGACGGATAAGGCCGGTGCATATACTACATCATCCTGTAAATATGAACTTACCAGAACAACACTGGCATTGCTTCCGCAATATATTAATCGGTCTATCAAAAAGGTCTTTACTTCGTCATTAGAAGTATTTTTCAATGCTTTTAATAGTGCTTGCTCCACCACCCCTCCAGTAATTTTACCTTGTTTTCCACCACTATAAATCGCTAGACTTTGTATTGCGTATCTAGCTTTGGTATCATCGCCGGTACCCAAGGGCACTAACATATTGGTGAATTGAAGAATTCCTTCAGCACCCAAGCCTATAATTTCTTCCATTAATTTGTCAGAATGTTTCAGCTCTTTGGTGGGTAATTGTGCAAGAATATCGGCTACTTTGGTTTCGAGCGTTCTATTAATTTGCCCTTGTACGTTGAGCGAGGCACATAGCATCAAAAGAAATGTACTGAAAGTTATAATTGCTTTTTTCATTTTATTCGAATGGTTAATAATTAGTAAGCCCATGATGTTCTTGTTGGTTGATCTATTAATCTATTGGCTTCCTCGTCGTTAATGAACTCTTGTTTTATGGGGTCAAATTCTAAGGTTCTTCCCAATCGGAGAGCTATAATCCCCATATTTACAACCGTTGCCGAGCGATGTCCGTTTTCTTCGTTCAAGGCAAACTTTTGACGTGTTTTAACAGATTCTGAAAAAGTTGTAATCTGCTCTTCTGGGTCGGGAATGCTGTTGATAATCCCTTCAATATTGGGGATGGTCGATTTAAAACCATTGTAAATCTTTCCGTTAGGGCCTTCTATATAAGCGGCGTTTTTGTCTCCGTTTTCACCGTCCAATATGATTTGGCAACCGTCGGCATAGGTGAATGTGATTTTCCTCCAAGTACCTATGGCATCATAATGTTGCTGTGGGGCATCTACTTCGACTTTCACAGGACTGGTATTGTCTTTTCCCAAAAAGTATTGTACTGGGTCGATATAGTGCTGACCCATATCCCCTAATCCTCCACCATCATAATCCCAGTATCCTCTAAAAGTAGAATGTGTTCTATGCGGATGATACGGTTTTTCGGGTGCAGGCCCTAACCACATATTATAGTCGAAATGTTCTGGCACCGCTTGCGGGGTTAAATTTTCCTTTCCGACCCAATAAAACTTCCAGTTGAATCCGGTAATACCGCTTATCGTAACTTTTAATGGCCATCCCAAAGCACCGCTATCCACAACTTTTTTTAGTTTTTTGACAGGAGTACCCATTCCGTAAAAATTATCCTTGAAACGGAACCAGGTATTTAACCTAAACATTTTGCCATGTTCTTTCATGGCTTCGACTACCCGTTTGCCTTCCCCTATCGTTCGGGTCATAGGCTTTTCACACCATACATCTTTACCTGCTTCCGCTGCCATTATCGACATAAGGCAGTGCCAATGTGGAGGCGTCGCTATGTGAACGATATCAATATCAGGTCTGTTCAAGACTTCCCTAAAGTCACGATATCCCTTTACGCCACCACCTACTTTCTGAAGTGTATTTGACAAGTGTTTTCCGTCTGCATCGCAAATAGCTAAGAGTTTGGTACCCCCGTATCCCAAATGTCCTTGGCCCATTCCGCCAACTCCGATTACTGCTTTTGTGAGTTGATCGCTCGGTGGAATAAAATTAACCCCGCCCATTACATGTCTGGGTATAATCGTAATACCGCCTACAAGTAAAGCGGACTTCTTTATGAAATTTCTTCGACTTGCTGTTTTTTTCTTCATTCAGATACTTTTTACAGTTAGAACTACAAAAAAACGATACGCCGTGTACTAATGGGGGTAATGAATGGGGTAATATTATTAGAAAAGGGTGTTTTATTTCAATTTATCTGAAAAAGGTAAGAATTTTAATGGGTAAATATCTCAAGATTGGTATTTGGAGACCATTTCTTTAAAAGAGGGGGAATACTCTTCATTATACAATTTCAGATATAGTTTTGAGAAATTAGCGTGAATCGTATGTGCAAGGCTCAACTTACCTTGTTGGATTAAAATTTGAAGTTTAAGCCGAAGAGCCGTTTCATTGAGGTCATCGTACAGGTATATTACTTCGGCTAGTTGAAGAAGAAGTTCAGGGTGTTCTTGATAATCAAGATTTTGAGTATAAAGCGTACAAGCTTCGATAACTTGATTAGTGAAATCTTCAATAAAAGGATCTAACCAAGAACTACTGCTATATGAGAGCAGTCGTCCATTGCTAAGTAGGGTCAGCAGTTTTGGAAGTTCTTTTTCCAAAATAGAAGTTTCGCAATTTGCCTCTTCAAAATAGCGGATATAATCTAAAGCTTGGCGATAATCCAAATAGCAATCTTCCCCGACTTGCATATACCAGTACTTGTTTCTAAAGTCAAGGTTAATATCAGGGCAGGTGGAAAGCAGTATTCTAAGGTTTTGAATGGTAGTACCTCGAGTGTTTTTGGCCTCTTGACTGGTCATTCCTGGCCAAAGTAGTTCTGTAAGCTGCTTTGTGGTGATACCTTTTCCGTTTTTCTGACTGTATAGAAAAATTACTAAGAACACCTCTTTTAATTTTGGCGAAAACTTTTTGGCAACATTAATTTCTTCTTCGTCAAAAATACAAAGGGGCCCGAAACAATGTATGCGTTGCTTAAAATCTTGACGGGTATTTGATTTGTAAATGTCTTTTAATGAAACTGCGGTTTCTTGGCATAATTTCTTTGGCTCGCCTGCTTTCTTTCGCCTTCTCTTGTTCCAGAAAAGAAAGGAAAGTATAGATGAAAAAGTGATTGATATCGCAATCCATAGGGAACGATATTTATTAGGGGAGATTTCCTCAGGGAAATTTGTATACTGAGACACAATTTCTTTGGTATTGAGCTCCCTTTCCCAAATTTTAATATCCCCAAGATAGCCTACAAAAAACTCTTCCCATAAATTGCTTCCAATCAATATGTTGAAATTAGAGGGTTCGTATTCTGATATCAAGACTATTCGGTCCGTTTCTTTTCCATTTATATAAAACAGAAGTTCATTTTTCAATTTTGAATACACCAAGGCAATATGTGTCCATTCATTCGATGGTACCAGTGAAGATGTAGAAATATAGTCCTTGATATCTGCCATAGTAAAGGTCAAAAAACCATCGTGTATTTTTACAATGAAACTTTCCCCTTTTCCTAGAATACTGTTCGCCCGGCCCAATTCGGTAGGTTTTACCCAAGCAGTAATAGTAAAATCTGATTGTAATGCAGATTTACTTTTTAGTCCGGCATCAACATACGCTCGCTTTTCGAAGAACCCTACGCTTCCCAATGTACTATCTTGTACTATACCCACATTATTGGAAATGATCTCTTCTGAATTTTTTCGAATGCTGTTTTGGATGCTTTTTTCGAATGTAAACCTATCCGTAAAGCCAAAATCAATATCTAATGGAAGCCCCATAAAGTCCTTGGGGTTATTTATGTTTTCTTGGGAAGTGTAGATAATATCTGGTGAAAAATTATACCCAGCTTTATATGGAATCAAAATGGGTAGTGTTGACTCGGTAGCTAAAACAGGAAAAGAAAAAAAGCCCGAGATGGTACTATTTCGAAAATTTTTGAACGTAACATTAGGGAGTAATCCTTTTTTCGTATGGGTCATTCCATAAACCTTTGGAAGGGTATTAATGGCTATTACTAAACTGTCTATTTGTGCCAATGTATTTTCTTGGGCTTCAATAAAGTTGGGTAATTTTCCAGTACTGTTCCAAAAATCGAAATAGTTTTGCGCATAAAATGAATCTCTTTTTTGACTTGAAACCAAATACATTTCTGCCGTGGTTTGGTGCCTGGTCTTTATGAGCGTCAAAGAATCTTGCAAAAATAATTTTTTCACTAGCTTATCAGATATAAGTAGGATTGTGATTCTTTCCGAAATATAAGTTGCCACATTCTTGTCTGAAAGCACCAACAATGAATCATGGTACTTTTTATACGCTTCTAAAAATGAAATATTAACTGATTTTTTTTTGGAAAGAGCTACGGCGATTGGTGTTTGACTTTTCAGGACGGATTCCAAACGATTTAACCGGATACTGTCCAAGTCTAAAAAAACGTGCGACCGCAAACGTAAAGCCAATTTCTTATCGTTGGGGAGTGTTTCATAACTTTGGGCATTCCCATAATGGACAATACCTATTACTAAAACCAAGAAGAAAGTGTATTTAAGTAATTTTATCAAAACTTGTATCCAGAAGACAAATTTAAATAAATAACGGGTATCAATTTGCTATTTTTATATTTCTCTTGATTCTTGATGTTGATTTACTTCGGGAATTTTATGGTTGTAAACTTCCCCAGTGCCAAATTTCAGTATCAATTCAAAAGTGCGGTTTAATTATACTCATAGTGTCCTGTATAACGTTAATTAACGAAAAAACTAAGAAAAAATCGGAGAATGGACACCAACATGTTAAAACTTTGTGCTTGATTAAAAAGGCCCGTAAAACAGATGTGGACTTACTATATTTAACTGGACACAAAGATAAGAGCGTATCTGCTATTTAAATTAACTTTGAAAAATGTCAAGAGAAAAAAGGAATTACACCGTAGAGTTTAAACAAAAAGCCGTGGAACTGAGCTATGTCAGGGGAAGTGTTGTGGCAATATGCAGGGAACTGGATATACCTTCATCGGTATTGAGGCGCTGGCGAAGGGAATCCAAGGATTATGGAGCCAATAGTTTTCTGGGAAAGGGAAACCCAAAATTGACGGACGAGCAACACAAGATAGCGGAATTGAAGAAACTGAACTAATACGCTTAAAAAGACTATAGGTTATTACATATGTCAGGTTTTAATTGAAAAAGAAAAGTCACATTTGTAGCGTTAAGCTACAAAAGATGATTACACCTAAATCAATACACACTTTTCATATTCCAGTAATGGGATTAGCATATACCATAGACAGTCCGATTCGTGTGGCTCACTATGGAATTTCTTCCGTAATATCCATTATAGATGATGAACTTATGGAAAAAATGAACTCGTTTTATAGCAATAAATTTAATCTTCCATATCAAGAAATATCAAAAAAAACACAGGACTATCGTGCTGAACGTATTACTTCCTACTTAAATTTAGTGGATACTATTGTTAAGGAAAAATTCTCGAAATTTAAAACAGAATTAGCTGAAAGCAAATTGGCATTAGAAAGCTTCATCGCCACGTTGCCTAATAAATCCAGTATAAAGGAAGGACTTTCTAATTTAATGAATGAAGGTTCCGCACTTAAGGATAGCATAGAAAATTTTTTGGAAATGCATTTAAAAGCTGGAGACATTGATGTGAATATCATGACTAAAGTTGATAAAGATAACTTTATTATAAGTGAACAATTACCTATTGAATTTAACGATGCACATGCATCACTTCGGGGTTTTGCCAATAGTAATCTAAATTCTTCAGTGGTGCTCTCGGCAGGAATGAACCCAAGATTATACAGTTACTTTGAAAATTTCAAAGATTTTTTTCCTGATAGAAACAACCAGTTAAAAAAGAAGATTATTCTTAAAGTCAGCGATTATCGTTCGGCAACTATTCAAGGTAAATTTTTAGCAAAAAAGGGACTTTGGGTTTCAGAATATAGAATTGAATCTGGCTTAAATTGTGGTGGACATGCATTTGCAACAGATGGCTTCTTATTAGGTCCTATTTTAGAAGAGTTTAAAAACAAAAAAGAAGAATTAATACAAGATACACATGATGTTTTTGTAAAAGCGTTAAGCCTAAAAGAATTTGATGTGCCAAAGCAACCTTTAGATTTAAAGATTACCGTTCAAGGTGGTGTTGGTACAGCAGGTGAACACGCATTTTTACAAGAAAATTATCAGGTTGATTCTGTAGGTTGGGGGACCCCCTTTTTATTGGTTCCAGAAGTCACATCTGTAGATAAACAAACCAGGAAAATATTAGCAAATGCTAAAGAGGAAGATTTGTATTTAAGTGGTATTTCGCCTTTAGGAATTCCTTTTAACACTATAAAAGGAACTACAAATGAGTACCATAAACAAAAACGTATCGATAACAATAAAGCAGGTAGTTCTTGTCCGAAAAAATATTTGGCATTAAGCAAAGAATTGGGTCCAGAAGGTATCTGTACGGCTTCAAAAAAATATCAAGATGTGAAACTGCAAGAATTAGAAGCTAAAAGATTTGAAGTATCCCGAAATATGTATGAGACCACCAAAGCTAAAATAAACGAAAAAGCCTGCCTTTGTGTAGGTTTGGCCAACGCGTCCTATTTAGAAAACGAAATTAAAATAAAAGGTCAGGAACAAGGCGTTGTAATTTGTCCAGGGCCAAATATGGCCTATTTTGATAATGAAGTGTCGCTCGCCAAAATGATGCAACATATTTATGGAAATGGGTCTGTACTTTCACATATATATCGTCCAAATATGTTTATCAAAGAATTGAAAATGTATGTGGACTATTTAAAAAATGAAATAGAAACTATTTCAGAAGAAGTTACGACCAAACAGATTAAAAAATGGGAAGCTTTTAAAAGCAATTTGTTTAACGGAATTACGTATTACCAAGATTTGTTCCTAAGGTCTATATCTGATAAAAGCACCAACATTCAAAAAGAACTTCTATTTTATAAGGAAGAACTCATGGCAGTTTCTATCCCGTTATTGAAATAGGCAGGGATTTAAGGCATGATAAAACGAAAAATACCATTTATTTGTTTTTATTCGCCGACCAGGTTTTCTAACTTATTATTATTTTTGCAAAAAAAATATTTCTACTAAGATGAAAGAGAAATTAAAATGTGTTTTACTTATTGATGATGATGAAGCTAACAATTTCCTGAATAAAAGGATTATTGAAAAAATGGATTTTACAGAGCATATTAAGGTTGCGAAAAATGGGAATATTGCTCTGGATCTTATTAAAAAGGGAATTAAAATGGAACATTGCATGCCAAAACTGATTTTTCTTGACCTGAATATGCCAGTGATGGACGGATGGGAGTTTTTAGAGGAGTATAATAAGTTGGAGTTTGGCCTGAAACAAATTATAAAGATAGTTATACTTACCACATCCTTAAATCCTGAAGAACGAACAAAAGCAGAAAATATTAAGGAAGTTTCAGGTTTTATAAATAAACCTTTAAGAGAAAGTTTTGTGAAACAAATATTGCAAGAACACTTTTCTATGGACTAACTTTAAAATGAAAAGCCCATTTTATTGGTGTCAATACATACTTTGTAAATTCTGCACGTAAATACCTAGACTTTTAACAAAAAAGTAAACAACTAATTAAGGGTCATTTGTTAATTCTGGATGCACATTTCTGTTTTAGGTTCATTCCCTATTAATCACATTCTAATCGTAAAATAGAATTCACTTCCCTTATGGGGTATTGATTCTACCCAAATTTTCCCATTGTGCAATTCTACGATTTTTCGGCAAAGGGCTAGACCAATTCCCGTACCATCATAATCCTGTTTATTGTGCAGGCGTTTGAAGATGACAAAGATTTTTTCATAAAATTTCTCATTTATACCAATACCGTTGTCCTTAAACTTGAATACCCAGGTACCGTCTTGTTTTTGGGATGAAATATTGATAATGGGAGGAACACCCTCCCTATTATATTTAAGGGCATTGCTAATAAGATTCTCGAATAATTGCTTCAATTCAATGGGATAGGCATTCAAGGTAGGGAGAGGCCCACTTTCGATTCTCCCTTGCTTTGCAGCAATAACCCCATGAAAATCTTCTAACACAAATTTCAGTATTTCATTACAATCCACCTTTTCTACGGTTCTTCCCTTACCTAGTATCGAATATTCGAGCAATCCATGAATCAGGTCTCTCATCCTATTGGTCGACTCAAGAATAAAATTAAGGTATGTATCAGCGTCATCATCGAGCTTGCCCCTGTATTCCAGATTAAGCAGTTCAGCAAAACTTGTGACCGTACGCAGGGGTTCTTGCAGGTCATGTGATGCGATATATGCGAATTGTTCCAGTTCGTTATTCTTTTTTTCAAGTGTTTTTAAAGATTGCTCCAATTCAGTGGTTTTCTTCAAAAGCTTTGTTTTCTGTTTTTTTTTATCTGTAATGTCTAAGAATGAAATGAGTATGCCAAATCTTCCTTCGTATTCTATTTTCACTACAGAAGCAGTTACATCTTTTAACTTGCCAGATTTTGTGATAATTTTTATATCATATTTAGAGTCAACACCTTTATCCTTAAGACGATTATTATAATTTTTATTAATTAAACTGAGATAATCTGGGTGAATATATTTTGTATGGGCCATATCAAGAAGCTCGTCCTTGGTGTATTCAAGTAATGCTTCACTTTGTGTATTGGCATAGCATATTTTTTTATCTTGTATAACCAAAACTGTGACCTTAAGAGATTCTATGAACGTTCTAAATTTCATTTCACTTTTCTTAAGGGCAATTTCTGCCTCTATTTGTGTAGTTATATCTTGAACGGTACCTATTGAATAAATAGGTTCCCCATATTCATCAAACTGGGTAATACATTTTTCATTAACATGTTTAATTCGATTATCTTTTAGTTGTATTTTATGAGTAATGTCATAAGGTTTCTTTGTTTTAAGCGAATCCGTATACGCTTGGTTTACCATATCCCTATCATTAGGGTGAATAATTTCCAGGAAGTCTTGGTAGGTTAGTCCCGTTAGTTTTTTTTCTATCTCGAATATTCTGTAAATCTCGTCGGACCAATGAAGTCTATCGTTTTGCTGAATATCCAAAGACCAGTGACCAATTTTCCCTATCCGTTGTGCCTCCAATAGTCTGGATTCACTTTCATTAATCTTACGTTCTCTTTTTAATCGATCGGATACATCTCTGATAAAAGCACTGTAGAAGTTGCCCGCTTCCGTTATTTGTTTGGAAAGGGATACTTCAATTGGGATTTTTTTGCCGCTGGAGGTCAGTCCATAACGATGAAGGTCACCATCCCCCATCCTCTTAGTTGTTTGTTCACTGTTTGAAAATAACTTGACAAGTCTAGGATGTGTTTTTCTTTTATTCTCTGGAATCAGCATACTTAAAGGGCTCCCTATTAGTACTTTTTTATTGTACCCGAACAATTCACAAGCTGCTATGTTCACTTCTATGATTTCATGCTTATCATTGATCGTAACAATGGAATCCATCGCTGTATTCATCATTTTTTCATACCTCCCTTCTCGGAATTCCAATTTGTTTAACAGTTTGTCGTTGTCTATTTTTAACTGATAGGTTACAAGGGCATTTTTTATATCCTCTATTAATTCGGTATTGTGGTATGGCTTAAGAATATATCTCCAGAGATTTATGGAATCAAAAGAATCTTCAAACATTTTAATACCATCAAGGTCTGTTAAAAGAATACACTGAATGTTGGGATAATTAATTTTAACCTCTTCTAAAAATTCCAATCCTGATGTTTTCGCTAATTGACAATCAAATATAATTAAATGGATGTCATTCTTTATAAGGATTCCTAGTGCATCTTTAACAGATTTAGTAGTAGTTATAGTTATGTTAAAGTTCCTATAAAAATCCTTATCAAAAGAGTTTAGGTTGGTTTTATCTTCGTTGATGTACAGCAGGTTATGTTCTTTATCTGGCATAAGTGTAATTATGTAATTTTAACAGGATGCTTATTCTGAAAGTTTCCTAATTAGCAATAGCACCTATAGGGTTTTCTTAAAAATAATGATTAATATAATACTCCCCAAATTTAGGACAGCGAGTTAAGTTGTAAATTAACCCTGTCAAATATGAAGAAAACAAGAAGAAAGTTCAGGGCGTCGTTCAAGGCCAAGGTTGCCATTGAAGCGATAAAGGAGCAGAGCAGCGTTCAAGAGATAGCGGCCAAGTTCGAACTCCACCCTGCCCAGATATCGAGCTGGAAACGGGAGTTTTTAGATAATGCCTCTTTGGCCTTTGGGCCGAAACCTGAAAAAGAAGATGCCACTTCGGATACCGAACCGCTCTACAACAAGATCGGCCAGTTACAGGTAGAGAACGATTTCTTAAAGAAAGTCTTGGGAAAATGAGTACGACCGAAAGAAGACAGAAGGTCGTAAAGTCCCATCCAAGGCTAGGTCTTGTACAACAATGTGAGCTTCTTGGCATCCACCGATCAGGCCTTTATTACAGGCCCAAAAGCGAAAGTGTTCTGAACCTGGAACTTATGAAAGAGATCGACGCATATTTCTTGGAACACCCTTACTATGGAGTGGAGCGGATGACCGATTACCTGAACCTCGACCTAGGGTACCGGGTCAATGTGAAAAGGGTAAGGCGGCTCTACAAGCTCATGGGCTTCAGACCATATACAGAAGGCCAAGGACCACCATAAGGGACGTGGACAGCTACAAATACCCCTATCTGCTCAAGGACCTGAAAATAGAGCGCCCCGATCAGGTATGGTAGACCGATATCACCTATATCCCCATGTTGCGGGGGTTTATGTACATGAACTCCATAATGGACGTGCATAGCAGGAAGATACTCAATTGGAGCGTATCCAATTCGATGGACAAGCAATGGCGCATCGAACTCTTGCAGGACACAATCGCCAAATACGGGGCACCGGATATCCACAATTCGGACCAAGGTTCCCAGTACACCAGTAAACAATACATAGATGTGCTCAAAGAACATGACATCCAAATATCAATGGACGGCAAGGGAAGGGCATTGGACAATATCTATATCGAACGCTTCTGGAAATCCATCAAATACGAAAAGATCTACCTTAACCCTCCCAATGGAGGTCTGGACCTATACCAAATGGTAAGGGAGTATATCGAATTCTATAACACCAGAAGAAGGCATACCGAAATAGGAAAAGTGCCGCTGGACCAAATATATAACGCCAAAAAAATGGCATCTTGATTAACTAAGAAATACCTTTAACCTGTCTTACAGATGGGGAGTATCGTATAATTGGGGTTAAATTGTCCTCTAGACAATAATTTGTTTTTGTTGATAGTTGTCAACAAAAAACTACGGGATGATCTTTAGAAAAAAGTAGGCCATATCGACTTAAACCGAAGTCAATGTTGTATATCTTTAGGTGTGAATTATCGGATAAGAGCAAACAGCTCATTTTAATCTGCTCCCGTTGGCTTACTTTGGCCTCCCTAGCCAGAAAGTGGCATGAATTTTTAATGAAGGTAAAAGGGACAGGTTCAAAAACCCAACAAAAGCAGTATTCCTTATACCGTTTGTGCTTGGCGCTTATCTCAGAGAACGCCACTTAAATAACATAGTGTTTCGAGCGAAGGTTGATTATGGTAAGGTTTGGAAGAATTGCAACGGTATTATACACTAAGGAATCTTCTTGTAATTTCCCTTAGATTTTCAATTTGTAAAGGTTTAGAAACAAAGTTCCGAACATACTGGGGGTATTGTTCAGCCAAGATTTTGTCCTCTTCCGAATTGGAAGACGTAACCACGATAACATCAATATTCGTAGGGAAATCTTCAAGAACCATGAATTCCAGAAATTCAAATCCGGACATCTCGGGCATATTGATATCCAACAAGACCAGAATCGGTTCAAACTTCCCAACCTTGAAACGTAAATCATCCAAAGCTTCTTCAGGGTCGGTGAAGGATCTGACTTTATCCTCCATGCTCAATTGTCTTATCAAAACCTGATGTAGTACGTTCACCATTTCCTGATCATCGATTAAATAAATTTCAGAATACATAATTACAATATTTCATTTAAAAGTTAACCAAGTATTTGTTCCATAAATAGGAAATGTTGTGAACTACTGATTTTTATGTATAAAAATGGGAATATTAGTAGTTTGCTCTTTTATTACTAGGACTTTGAGTATTATGAGATTAAAAGTTTGGCTATCTATAGCTTAAATCATCACAGAGATTGGAACCCTCCTCTTGCTTTTAAAGAAATATCAAAAATATTGGCTAATAATATCAGAAACTAATTCTTTCATTAAAATATAAAGGGATTGGAGCCAATAATTCAATTAAAATCACAAATATGAATACACAAACCTTGGAACAAATGAAACAATTAAGGCTTTATGGAATGCCCAGACCTTCAATACCAGTCTATCCCCGCAGAGCATTAACTATAACAATGATGAGCTGATTGATTATCTGATGCTATAGGAATGGGAAGATAGGTAGAACAGCAAAATAGAATGCCTGACCAAGTCGGCCAAATTCAGGTAAAGTGCCCTGATGGAGAACATAGTTTATAACCCAACAAGGAATATTGACAAAAACCAGATAAAGCGTTTTTCCAACTGCGACTTTTTAAAGCAGAAAGAAAATGTGCTCAACACGGGAAGTACGGGTGCAAGAAAGATTTATATGGTCCGCAATTTGACATCAAACTTGCTCCCAAGCCTAAAAGTCATGTGCTCCAATACCGTTAAACTCACTACCATACTCAAAACATAAAAGGCGGACGGCTCTTATGTAAACCAGATAAACAGGCTCGAAAAACAGGACCTACTTATACTCGACTTTGGATTCAATGCACTGGATAATATCAATAGACACTATTTTATGGAGATTATAGAAGATAGACATAAAAAAAAGCCAACAATAATCCCCTCTCAACTTCCTCTTGAGGCATGGCACGAGATCATAGGGCAACAGACCATTGCAGATGCAATTCTGGATCGTTTAGTACACAGAGCGCACAGAATCAATCTTAAAGGAGAATTAATGCGAAAAACTAAAAAAAAAAATTTGATAAAAATGGAATCGATTTTGAGTACTTGGTTTGCTATGCTCACCTTCTTCCTGTGCAAGTGGTTCACTTTGACCGGCTCCACTATTCTGTCCGCACTTTCGAAATTGTAACCATCTTTAATAAGGCAGTAGCTTGTGGCCAGGTGCTATGTGTAAAGACTATTACGTTTTCTTCGGGATGAATCCAAATCATTTGTACAAATATGCCAAGAGCACTTAAGACATTTTCTTCCGGTATCCACCAAAGAGATGCGTACTTGTCAGATTCACGGGAAGGAGCTGAAATATCTGTATAATATTATATTTATAAGTTATTAATTGTTAAAGCTTATAAATACATAAATTTAGTCATCGTTATAATAATCAAATAGGAGCCGATTTTATTAATTTTTCACTTGCTGAACTATCTTGTTAACAAGTTCCCGCTCTAAATAGGGTTTAGTAATATAATCGTTCATGCCAACATTAAAACTTTTCTTTTGTTCTCCAACTAAAGAGTGGGCGGAGCAAGCTATAATGGGAATATCAAGCTTTAAAACATTTCTAATATATTTGGAAGCTTGATAGCCATCCATTACAGGCATTTCAAGGTCCATTAATATGCAATCAAATTTTGTGGTTTTCACCAAATCAACCGCAAGTTTTCCATTTTCAACTACTTCAATCGAACCGTTGTTCCTTTTGATGAATATAGATGCAAGTAATTGATTGAATTCACTGTCTTCCGCAATAAGTATTTTTATGCCATCCAGTTTATTTACTCCAGATTCTTCACCTTTTCTTTTCTTTTTTGCGATACTGCCGGGGTCAACAGTTGAGTATTTTATGTCAAATGAAAATTCTGTTCCTTTTCCGTGCTTACTCCTTATTGCAATGTTACTGTTATGAAGTTCAACTAGCATTTTCACAATACTAAGTCCTAAGCCAGTTCCCCCATATTTTCTAGTTGTAGAATCTTCTGCTTGGGCGAAACGATCAAATACTTTTTCTAATTTATCTTGCGGTATGCCTATGCCTGTATCCTTAACTGCAAATGAAATAATAGAGAAATCCATATCTTTCTTAACTTCATTCACAATTAATTCAATATGGCCTTCATCTGTAAATTTAATCGAATTTCCAATTAAATTTATTAGTATTTGCATTAGCCTTGTTGGGTCGCCCACTAGGAGGTCAGGAATTTCAGGACTAATATTAGAAATAAGTTTAAGCTGTTTTGATTTTGCTACTTGGGAGTTTAATTTGACTACATCATTTATTAAGCCTTTTAAGTCAAATTCTTTTTGTTCAAGTTCTATTTTACCATCTTCAATTTTTGATATATCCAAAATATCATTAATCAATGTCATTAGATTTTTAGATGCAATTGATACTACATCAACATATTTCGAAGATTCTAAATCAAGCGATTTTTCTTTTAATAAACTTGTAAATCCAATAATAGCATTAAGAGGAGTTCTTATTTCGTGGCTCATATGTGCAAGAAAAACATCTTTTGCTTCTGCAGATTTTTCAGCAATTTCTTTATCCTTTTTTAAAGCGTCTATTTTTTTTCTTTCTGTAATGTCTGTACGTATTGCAATATACTGGAATGGTTTACCTTTCTCATTTAAGAAGGGAACAATTGTTGTATCCACCCAATATAAGCTACCGTCTTTTGCCTTATTCTTAATTTCTCCGTTCCAAATTTTTCCATTAGCAATTGTTTTCCATAAGTTTTTTATGAAATCTTTACTGTGATGACCAGAATTTAAAATTCTATGGTCTTGCCCAATAAGTTCTTTTTCGGAGTATTTAGAAATTTCACTGAATTTGTCATTAACATAAGTGATAATTCCTTTATGATCAGTTGTAGCAATAATGGAGGTTTGATCTAGAGCGTACTTTAAATCTTCAACAGTTTTTAATATTTCTTTTTTTCTTGTGATCTCAAACCTTATTGCAATATACTGGAATGGTTTACCTTTCTCATTTAAGAAGGGAACAATTGTTGTATCCACCCAATAAAAGCTACCGTCTTTTGCCTTATTCTTAATTTCTCCACTCCATACCTTTCCATTAGCGATTGTTTCCCATAAGTTTTTTATAAAATCTTTACTGTGATAGCCAGAATTTAAAATTCTATGGTCTTGCCCAATAAGTTCTTTTTCGGAGTATTTAGAAATTTCACTAAATTTGTTATTAATATAAGTGATAATTCCTTTATGGTCAGTTATAGCTACAATTGCCGATTCATCTAGAGCATGTTTAAAATCTTCTACCGTTTTTAAAGCATTCCTAGTTTCAGTAATATTATATGCTATTTTTATTATTTCAATAACCGTTCCTTCTTGATTTTTGATAGGAATGTATGTCCCTTTTAGCCACAATTCATTGTTTTCTTTATTTTTTCTGCGATATATATTTTGTTGAGCGATACCCTTATTTAAGTCTTTCCAAAACTTTAAGTACTCTTTGCTGTTTTTTTCTTCATCAAAAAGTAATTTACTATGATTAAAACCAATTAGGTCGCTTTCTTTAAAATTAAGTAATTCTGCAAATAGTTTGTTGACGCTTAAAATTTTACCCTCTGGCGAAAATTTAACACGAATAACAGCATTGTTTATAGCGTCTAACTCTGTAATTGTATTTGTCAACTTAGTGTCTATAGATGGCATATTTTTATCATTGATTGATTACAGATTAAATTTGAGCTGAACTGTATAATAGGCTCAAAACGGATAGGCGTTCCGTTCCAAAACGGACACTTTTCTTTAAAAATTTCGGTTAAATTATTAAAATATTCTTTGATTTAAAAAGATGCATCACTACAGCGTGAATTATCTCATCCTTTATTTAAACTTTGGTTTTAGCTCAGTTCTTTACTAGTGAATTGTTTTATTCCTCCAGTTCTTTAAGTGCGTTAATTGCATTTTGGTTTTCAGGATTCAATTCTAAGGATTTCTTGTAGTTAGAAATAGCGTTTTTATTATCTTTATTGTAAAGATAAGCCAAGGCTAAACTATCATATAAATTCGCAGAATTCGGGTAAATATGTACGGCCAATAAAAATACGTTTATACCTTGCTCCAACTTTCCCGCGTTAAATGACAAACGAAGACCAAGATTGTTCAGCATACCCTCTTCAAGCTTAAGTGCCGGATATTTCGCAACTGTTTTTTCGTACAATGGAATTAGATCTTGATAATTCATGGAGAGTGCCAAATCATTGAAGTCTTTATAATCGAATTCTTTCTCAACTGCCTTTTTCATTTTTTTCGAAACCAAAGCTTCGGAAATATCATTACTATCGGGACTATTTTCGATGAATTGATTTGCGTTCCCCTCATTTTTTAAAGTGGCATTTAAAAACTGTAAGGTGTGTTGCGAGAGCAGATTGTAGGACGCCATGATCTTATCATCGCTCTTATCCTGCCTTTTATCCCTATATCCAAACAATACGCCAATGGAACCAAAATGGGAATGTGTTAGATCGTTGAATTTGTAACTGTAGGCGTCACTATATTTTAAAGAATCGTACAATTGGAATTTATAATTCAACTCGGCGGAAATTCCATCACTGGTAAGTACTTCTTCCGGTATCTCCTTTTGGGCAAAATGGACGTACGGTACATCGAATCTGTCCAAATTAAAGTATGGGGATTTTTCAAGTACCTTATAATTGTACCTTTCAGTCCCATCTAAACTTACTAATGCACTAATATTTTTGTTTTTCATGACCGTTATGGCATTTGCCAGCCCACCGAAACTAAAGCCCATAAGCGCTATTCTATCGAAGTCTACAAAGCCATATTTATGAATTTCCTTTAAAAGGAATTCTACGTCCCTTGATTGTGTTTCCATATCTTTTGTGGTCCCCCCTTCTAGCCATCGAGTATCCGTTCCTCTTGACGGGCTTGATATCACCACGAAACCATTACTTACCAAATACTCGAACAATGCAAAGTTTTCAATCGATGAGGCTTGATAGCTTGGGGCATAAACTACCACCGGAAATTTTCCTTCTATAAAACCGGCATTCGTGATAGCATTTGCCTTTTCGGTCAAATTCGCCCTGTTTTGGGGCGTATCCCCTAAATCGGGAAACCAATCCAACAACAACTCATCTGGCAGGTTTTTCGATTCCTCTTCTTCCTTCAGGATTTCTAAATAATCCATTACCGTTAATCGTTCGGAATTGTTGTTTTCAACAATGGTTGGGAACCACATACTAATCGGAATCGGCCTATTTACAAGTTGATTATTAAAATCATTTTCAATTCGATAAATCCTTGTGCTATCCTTAACAGTATAGTGTTTAAAACCTACACTGTACTTTCCGGTTTTTAGGTTTATATACTTTAACGAAGTTTGCCCTATCCCAAAAAAGCCCTTAAATAGAAATAATGTTACTACGACTATTATCCTCATGATATTGGTATTTACGCTCACTTTAAAAATCGTTTAATTAGACTTTTATTTATGTTCTATTTTGAGTTTTCCCACCAACCATTCTGTTTTCTAATATAAATAATTTGTCCTAAATGGTAGGCAGTATGAGCGCTAATGTTTGCGATTTCAACATTCCATTCTGCGATTTGCTCATCAGTTGCGTTTTCAGTAATATTTTCCCATTCGGCCTGAAGGCTATCTAGCTTTATTACAGCATTTTGCCAATCTTTTCCTTTATATAATTTGAAGGTTTCTTTATTTTCTTCATCGTCATTAATATCAGTATAGTTTTCGCCTTTAAATACTTTTAGAATAAGTTCATTATAAAAAATAAGATGTGATACTATTTCACCAATGGAATAATTATCCTTATTATCTTTCCAATTAGACCGCTCCAAAGTAAGACCGTCGATTGCTTTTTTTGAAGGTACGAACCATTGCTGATTTGTATGTGAGTTTTTAAGTTGAGTGATGAGCAAAGATTTTATATTTGGCTCAATTGATAATTTTATGGCATTATCTAAAGCCTTTTGTAATAGCTCAATTTGTTGCCCTTCGTCTAACGTTATTAAGTATGCTTTGATAATTGCATTGATTACTAACGCAGGGTTATCCTGAAATACATAATGACCACTTCCTTTGGCGATAATATTTGTTACATTATCCTTAAGGTCACCAAACTCTTTGTGTAGTTTTCTCCATCGATTTGTAAATATCTCTGGTGCATCTGAAAAGGAGTTTTCAGGAAAAATATTTATAATTGGAGTGTTTTCAGGGAAATGCAAATTTCTCGCATATCGCATTGTTTCATTATAGTTGGCATACAGATAATAGTCCCCTGAAGGTTTCTCTATTGCACTAATATCGAAATTGTTATCTCTCATTGTCAGAAATTCCTCGTTCCAAAAATTGCTAAGGGTGGCATCTATTAAAATGACCGACTTAACTTTATTAGGGTGTTTACTCGCATATAGCAGGTTATATAACCCACCATACGAATGGGAAACTAGAACAATTTCATTATCAAAACCCAACTTCGAAAGACCTGTCTCTAATTCTTTAATGCCATTTACTATACCAAAATCCGATTCGTTTTTCAGATTTGGGTTTAATTCACTTTTTCCAAATCCAGACCTATCATAAGTAATTACTGTTGTACCTGTAACTTTATGAATTTTTTCGAATATGCCGTTCCAAATAGAACCGTCGTTACCTGCGCCAGCTTCCAAAAGAATTGGAGTACCCTCGCCTTTCATTATATTGAAATGTATTTTATAACCCCCAACGTTTACTAAAGTATCTAAGCTTTGAGCATACATTGAGACAGAGTAAAATAAAATCATTAAGAATTTGAAATAGAAATGTCTCATTTGATTCTTTCTTTAAATTATATGCAACAATTGGAAATAATGATTGATAATATTTATTAATCCTTTATTTGAACTATAGGATTACCTAAATACTCGATTATCAATGTTGATTAAGAAAGAATCATCTGAACCTTTATAAATAAACCCTGAAAATTTTATTTTCACCAGATCTCTTACTCTTTTGTCTCTAAAGTCTTGTAGTCTAATTTTTGGATTATATCCTTTTGCTGGTACTACAATTGTGACTTGCTCACTGTTCTTTCCGTCAGAATTTTTTAAATCAAAAAGAAAATCGACTAAAGTATTCTTCAACATAATGGTATTCTCTTGAAGAAGAATTTCAGACAAATGGTTCTTTCGTCTCTCCCCAATCCTAACTACATCAAATTTCACATCCATATCGTATCCTTTATTTGAACTTTATGCAATTACTGTTCTATTATCTCAATTG
>TARA_R110000765_G_scaffold21882_2_pt1 | contig 30253 bp, 30 predicted proteins | sample TARA_R110000765 | Tara Oceans TARA_R110000765 (sample SAMEA4398168) | marine metagenome | biome: Polar Biome; feature: [MES] marine water layer (ENVO:01000295) within the mesopelagic zone...; material: water (ENVO:00002006), including particulate matter (ENVO:01000060) such as...... | reverse complement strand
GCCCACCAGCGAGCCCACCAGCGAGCCCACCAGCGAGCCCACCAGCGGCACCGGCGAAAAGCCGATTGGTGTGCGGCCCGGTGTGATGACCCGGCCCTACGTTTGCGGGTTAGTGATTGCGAAATACGGTTTGGGAACCGGCGTGACCGAGGAAATGGTGAACGAGGTGGACGCCACCTATGCCGAAGGCAAAAAGGCCAACCCTCACCAGACATGGTTCTGTTTGCGGCAGGTGTGGGCCGGTATTAACGGCTACCTCGACAGCCAAGAGGACGTAAACAAGCAGGACGCCAACTGATGCGGTATGACACCGCCACAGAAACCGCCTACAGGTGGGGCCGTGAGGCCCTACCCGATGGGCGGTTTGTTTTCGTTGTGCGACATGACCACGTACCCGGCGGAACGAAGGCCCTTGTTTTGCCGGGGATATTGAACGGGATTGCAGGTGGTACACCAACGAGATTCAGTTACGCGACACCATCGTGGGGATACGCTCAACATGCCTTAGCGGCCACGTGTGTATCCATGGGGCATGAGGCCCATATATTTGTCCCTGCCCGAAAGGAGCGAAGTGTGCCTACAGCGTTGGCAGCCGATGCCGGTGCAGTGTTGCATGAGGTGCGGCCCGGCTATTTGTCGGTCGTACAGAAGCGTCAAGTGGAGTGGTTGGTTGACAACCCCGGGGCGGTTGGCCTCCCGTTTGGGCTACACATGCCCGAAATGGACACCGGCCTCATCGCGGTGGCCCATGGTATGGTCCCACAACCACCACGGGCGGCTCGCGTGTGGGTTGCGGCAGGCTCCGGGACGTTGTGGCGTGCGTTGATGCGGGCTTGGCCGGACAACCTATTCGGGGTGGTGCAGGTGGGTAAGGCCGTTGATTTTTCAAACATGAGGGCAGGTGACCTATTCCATATCGCTCCGGAAAAGTTCGAGCGGCCCGCCAAACAACCACCACCATTCCCATCAGCCCCGAACTATGACGCGAAGGTGTGGCAGTTCGTTGTCGCACACGCAAAGGATGGTGACGTGGTGTGGAATGTTGCGGGCTAATTCAACCGACAACGTGTGCCGAACAAGGGTGTGTCCCCATTACCAAAAAGGAATCTATTGTGAAAATTGATCGAGCGGAATTGTTGCGGAAACTGGAAGCGGTGGCCCCGGGCCTCGCCATTAAGGAGGCGGTGGAGCAATCCTCTTGCTTTGTGTTTGCAGGCGGGCGGGTGGTTACGTTTAACGACGAAATCGCGTGTGGTATTGACTGCGACCTCGGGTTCACCGGGGCGGTGGCGGCCCGTCCCCTACTGGACCTGCTCGCCAAAATGGCGGAGGCCGAGGTTGATGTCGAGGCCACCGATAACGAACTGATCGTGAAGGGTAAACGGCGGCGGGCGGGCATCACGATGGAGGCCGAGATTACGTTGCCCATCGGCAGCGTAGAACAGCCCGAGGCGTGGGTTGACATGGACCCCGAGTTCGCTGACGCCATCGGTGTGGTCCAACATTGCGCGAGCAAGGATGCCAACAATTTTCATCTCACGTGTGTCCACGTGACGCCGGATTGCGTGGAGGCGTGCGACAACTTCCAGCTTGCCCGCTACCCGTTGGCCACAGGTGTGACCGAGGCCTGCTTGGTGAAGCGCGACAGCGTGAAGCACGTGACCGGGTTGGGCATGACCGAAGTGGCCGAGACGAAGACGTGGCTCCACTTCCGGAACCCCGTAGGCCTCACGCTCAGCGTGCGGCGGGAGTTGGGTGATTTTGAGAACCTAGACAAGATCCTCGAATCCGATGGGACGCGTTGTACGTTACCCGGCGGGTTGGCCGAGGCCGTGGACAAGGCCGAGATATTCTCCGCAGAAAACAGCGAGAACAACATCGTCACCATCGAGCTGAAGTCCGGGCAGTTACGGCTCCGGGGCATGGGGCCGAACGGTTGGTATGAGGAGCGGAAAGATGTCACGTGGGAAAACGACCCTATGTCGTTCAACATGGCCCCGAAGTTGTTGGTGGACATTACGGCACGGACGAACGATTGCTACATCGCCCCGGGCAGGCTGAAAATTGATGGCGGGAAATTCACCTACGTCACCTGCTTAGGTGCGGTTTGATGTTGCGTTTGGTTCGGGGTGCCCGGGCGGTTTGTCGGGTGTGTTGTATGTGGCTCCATGGTTGGCGGCGTGTTCCACCGGGGCGGTGGTGGCGGTGTTATTCCGTAATAGACGATAGACCCATGCCGAAGGTGACGCCGGTTATCGCAAAATCCTATATCGGGGCGACCAATGCTACCCGGTGGAACGGGAACAGCCCGAGGACGATTGTCGTGGTTGGGGCCGTTCTGGAGGCGTGGTACATCAGAAAGGTGCAACCCCCGGCCCGCTTTGAATATGTGGTCCGGTACGAACTAAAGGTACTCCGGAGACCCAATTACGTGGCCCCGGCGTTTGATTTCCAAGAGGTGTTCACATGATAAAATCTTCAGAAAGGCCCATGATGGCCACGTTGCATCCGGTTACATCGAAAGCGTGCGTTCTTCGTTTGTTCGGCTTTGACGTTGCGATAACAACTGAAACACCGGAGGAGGCCGAGGCCTTTTGCCTTATGTGGGAGACCCGGTTCGTGGAGGGGTGGGACGGCGTGCGGGCAGCCTACGCGGAAACCATGATCGCCCTCACCGAAGAACTACAGGAGGCAGGCGTCGACCCGGACATTGTGTTACAGGCCATCCGAAATCTAGATAAGCGGGTTGTTTGATGGCAAAAGGCTTTTTCGCAGGGAGTCGACTCGCCCGCAGTGCCCCACCACCATCCCTCCCCCGGTGTGGTACGTGCGGGCTCCATACCCGGTGCTCTTCGCCAAAACTACCCGAGAGGGAGTATGGTGCAGGGCACCGGGTGCTTTTTGTTGGCCCCCCACCAACAGCAGCAGAGGATCGGGCGGGGCAGTGGTTGCCTCGTACAATACACCCCGGCCCCGGGGCTATCTACACGGGAGCGATTATCTGCCACACCCCCAAACAGGGCGGCCAGTTTGTCCCCCATTGTCGGCCTACGGTGGAACGTTTAATACGCGAACACAAGCCGGAGGTCGTCATCCCTATGGGGTCCGAGGCCGTTGCGGCGGTATTGGGTGGCGATGTGTGGGGTGCTAGTGTTGGCCCGGCGGCCCGGTGGGCCGGTTTTCAAATACCGGCTCAGAAAATCAATGCTTGGGTCTGCCCCACGTGGGACCCTGCTCGCATAGAAGACAATGACCCGGTTTCATTACGGCAATTCAGAGACCACGTTGAGGACGCGGTGGGAAAACCGGGAAGGCCATGGGCCGAGGTGCCTGATTGGACAGCCCGAGTCGGCGTCGAGTTGGACAGCAGTAAGGCCGCCAAGTGGCTCCGTGAGGTAGTGCGGCGTGGCGGCAAGGGGGCCGTGGCGTGGGATTACGAAACCAACATGCTGAAACCCGATGGCCCGGACGCTGACATTGTGTCGTGTGCGGTGACGTGGGGCAGGCAGCGGCCCGAGCGGACCATGGCGTTCCCGTGGCGGGGCGAGGCGGTGCAGGCGATGGGCGAGTTGTTGCGTTCACCCATCCCGAAGATTGCCAGTAACCTCAAATTTGAAGACCGGTGGACCCGGAAGGCGTTTGGCCACCGTGTGCGGGGTTGGGCGTGGGACACCATGGTGGCGGCCCATGTATTGGACAACCGGCAGGCTATCACATCCGTGAAGTTTCAAGCCTTTGTGCGGTTGGGCGTGCCCGTTTGGAACAAGGGTGTGGAGCCGTTCTTCGCGAGCAGGCCCGGCGAGGCAGTAAACAGAATCAGCGAAGTGGACATTGGGGATTTGTTGTTATACAACGGCCTCGATGCCTTTTTAGAATGGGGTGTGGCGGCACACCAGATGACCGAAATGGGCTACCGTCCGCCATGGTTGCCACAGGGAGAATTCGATGAAATCGTTGGATAAGATTTGCCGAGAAGTGGGCGAATGGTCGACTCACAATTTCGGCTTTCAGGAAACCCGGTACATGGTGGGCGACCTGAACGGAAGCGTGGCCTTACCCGATGGGGATGTGATTACGGTACGGCTCGGAAGTACGGCTCCACTCATGGGCATAGCCGAGGAGTTGGGCGAATTATTCGAGTCCGGGAGCCATGATGGTTTCGCTGACGCCATCGCGGACATGGTCATATACGCCATGGACTACACATGCCGGGAGGGTATGTTTTGGCCACAGGATATCCGGTTGGCTGATAAAGAAGAAGAGTTTGACGCCATCACCGGCGTGGTAGTAATGGTTGGCCGGTTATTTCATGCGAACCTGAAACGCCACCAAGGGATTCGCGGGTTTGAACGTGACGGTGTTTACGAAGAGGCCCGTGAGGCGGCGTTGGTGCGTTTGGTGTATTACCTGATGCTTGTGTGCGAGGACGTGGTTGGTAGCACATTGGAAAGCGTGGTGAACGAAACGTGGGAGAAGGTGGTCAAGAAACGAGATTGGAGGAAATAGCGTGCCCGATATTTGCAGTGCCTACGACCTACTCCACCAAGGCGTCATCGCCCTCAGCGAAGTGGAGGCGAACGGTATGCGGGTGGATGTGGCCTACCTTGATGAGGCGATCAGTACCACGGCAGCCACAATCGCTCGCATGGAGGGGCGGTTGCGGGGGTGCGAAGAATACTCCCTACAGCGGCGGCGGTTCGGTGGCAACACGAACCTCACTAGCCGGGACCAATTGGCCGAGGTGTTGTTTGGTGACATGGGGCACCGGCCCCACACCAAAACAGCCACGGGCAAGCCGCAGCTCGATGAGACGGCGTTGGAGCGTGTGGGCACCAAATACGCTCGGGGGTTCCTACGTTTGGAGAAGCTAAACAAACTCCATGGCACCTATTTGAAGGGCGTGCGGCGGGAGGTTGAGGGGGAGTTTATACATGCTTTTTTCGGGTTGCACTTGGTTCGAAGCTACCGGGGGCAGAGCGACAGCCCCAACCTCCAGAATGTGCCCATCCGCGACCCGGTGCAGGGCAAGGCCATCCGGCAGGCGTTCATTCCACGGGATGGGCACGTGCTAATCGAGATCGATTATAGCTCCCTCGAGGTGATGGTTGCGTGCAGTTTATCAGGCGACCCGAAACTCACCTACGATGCCACCGAGGGGGACATGCATCGGGACATGGCGGCGGAATGCTACATGATGGAACCGGACAACGTCAGCAAGGCCACCCGGCAGAACGCGAAGGGCGGGTTCGTGTTTGCGGAATTCTATGGGGACTGGTTCAAACAGGTGACCCGGAACCTTTGGGATGGCATAGAGCGGCACGGGTTGCAAACGGCGGCGGGCGTGCCCCTAGACCAACACCTCGCGGCACAGGGCATCACCGGGCGGGGCTTATGCGATCCAAAAAAGGACGCCGTGGCGGGCACGTTTGAACACCACATACAGGCGGTCGAGGACCGGTTCTGGAACGAGCGGTTTCACGTGTACCACGACCAGAGGCGGCAGTGGGTAGAGGAGTACAAGCGGCTTGGCTACACCGACATCGCTACCGGGTTCCGATGCAACGGCCCAATGTCGAAAAATCAGGTGATGAACTACCACATCCAAGGCCCGGCGTTCCATTGCCTGCTCTGGTCGCTGACCCGGTTGGTTGGGGAGATAAAACGGCGGCGGTGGCGGACCAAAATCGTGGGACAAATCCATGACAGCATCATCGCAGACGTACATGAGGACGAGGTGGATGATTACCTCCGCCTTGCGGGCGATGTGATGACCAACCAGATACGCGAGGCGTGGGATTGGGTTACAGTGCCCCTCAGTGTTGAGGCTGAGGTGGCGGCAACGAATTGGCATGAAAAATCACAGATTGATATCCCGGCGTGAGCCGAATTAGTGGCAGGCAACAACACCCAAACAGGAGACCAACGTGGCGAGAGAATTTCATATTGACCGGAGGCCCGGGGCCTACGGTGACGTCATAGGCCAGCATGAGGCCGTCAACCAACTGAAGGCCATGGGGAAAGCGGGTACGATGCCTCATTGCCTATTGTTCACGGGGCCGAGCGGGTGTGGAAAAACAACCCTCGCCCGTATCACCCGGCGTAAGTTGCAGTGCGGCGATGCCGATTTTCATGAGCTGAATTGTGCCCAACAGCGTGGCATCGATATGGTCCGCGAAATACAAAGCCGGGTAGGGTTTGCACCCATGGATGGCAAGGCCCGAGTGTGGTTGATTGACGAAGCCCACCAGCTCACGGCAGACGCGCAGGGGGCGTTCCTGAAGTTGTTGGAGGAGCCACCGGAGCACGTGTATTTCATGCTCGCCACCACAAACCCCGAGAAGCTGAAAAAAACGATCCGAACACGTTGCACCGAGATCAAGGTCCGCGCGTTGTCGCCCGGAGAACTGACGGCCATGTGCAGCAGCATAAACGAAGAACACACCGGCGAGGCCCTCACCCCGGGGGTTGGCGAGGCGTTGGTTGGGTTGGCCGAAGGCAGTGCCCGGAAGGCGTTGGTGTTGCTCCAACAAATCATCGCCATCGAGGGGGACGAGGCCCGGTTGGCCATACTGGAACGGGGCGAGGCGAACGCCGAGGCGATACAGATTGCCCGGGGTCTTATGAACCCCCGGACAACGTGGGCGGCCATGGCCAAGGTTCTGAAGGGCGTCACCGAGGAGCCCGAGGGGTTGCGTTGGATGGTGTTGTCCTATGCGGCGAGTGTGCTATTGGGTGGCGGCAAGGGTGCAGGCCGGGCGGCCATTATTATCGAAGAATTCAGCGAGAACTATTTCGACACCAAGCGAGCGGGCTTGGTGTTGAGTTGCTACAACGTAATCCATCCAGAATAGGGAACAAACATGAAACTCAGCCTACAGATTGACGAAACAAACCTTCCCGCCGAGTGGCAGGGGCAGGCGAACCTCATGCTGGACTATGGAATCCAGATGGCCGATGCAGGGCAGGAGGCAGACGAGGCGGCGGCCCGGTTGGACGTTGTGGCGGCCCGGTTGGACACGGCCATCCGGTCGGACCCGGCAGATTTTGGGTTGGCCAAAACAACAGAGGGCACAGTGCAAGCAGCGGTCGCGGTTCAGCCCGAACACATCGCGGCACGGCAGACGATGCTCGATGCCCGCCATGCGCGTGAGGTATTGAAGGCGGCAGTGAACGCCATACAGCACCGGAAATCAGCGTTGCAGGGGATGACGGATTTGTGGTTGAGGCAATGGCACGGCGACCCCCGCAGCGCGGAGCAACCCGAGGCCTTGCGTGACGCCCTACCACCATCAAAACCACCAGCAAAAAGGCGGCGGCGTAAGGTTGAATAAGGCGGGAATAACGAACAGTCCACAACGGGCAAACGTGCCCGGCAACACCAAACATCGCAGGAAAAACCATGGCGAAATCAAAGAGAAAACGAGGCAAGCGAAGAGAGAACCGGCACGAAGCGAGGCAGGCCACCCACACCGGGGGCACATCGGCAGAGTGGGACGCTATCCGGTTGCCCGAGGGTATCGAGGTTTTCAAACCAGAGGCGGGCGAAACCTACCACATCGACATCATCCCCTACATTGTGGGCAAACACAACAAACACGCCCCTCCCGGGGACGAGTATTTCGAGTTGTCCTATGCGGTGTATAACAACATCGGAATCGACGAGAAGCGGTACGTGGCCATCGGGGAGCAAACCGGCTCCGCCGACCCCGTGGTGGAGCATTTCGCCACGTTGCGCAGGGCCGGGGCAGAATGGGAGGACATGAAGAATTTCAAGCCTAAGTGGCGGCAGCTCTGGCTTTTCTACGTCCACGAACAGGCCGATAAGGGGTTGCAACTCTTTGAGGGGGCGTTTGGCACCTTTGGGGAACTGTTCGAGGAGGAGTTGGCAGCCGAAGACGAAGAATGGGTTGATAATTTTGATGACCCTGACGCCGGTGCTACGTTGCGGGTGAAGTTCAAATCCAAGAACATCGGCATGGCGAACCTTTGGGTACATGCCAGCAGCATCAAATTCCAGAAGCGGGACAACGGGTTTGAGGGGCCGGAAGATGTGCTGGAAAAGGCGGCCACAATATGCCTCGAAGATTGCCTCAAACTGGAAACCTACGATACGTTGAAAGCGGCGTTGGAGGGGCGGCCTACCGAGACCGAGGCAGCCCCGGGTTCCGGCTCCATCGTAGAGTCGGAACCCACCACCGCCGTGGCAGATGAGGAGGCACCATGGGACACGGAAGAGCCCGAGGAGCCACCTACGAAACCAGCACCCAAGGCGAAGGCCAAGCCGTGGGTCAAGACGAAGCCGAAGGTAAAGGCCAAGGCCAAGCCGGTTTCGGAGGAGGCCCCGGAGACGGTGGCCACCACCGCAGGCGATGGCGATGATGATTGGGACGAAGATTGGGACTGATTAGAAATCTGCCGGGTGTGCTCCGGCGGTGTTGCGGTTGGCCCGGGGGTGACACGGTACAACGGTCGTCCCCGGGCCATTTTCACAGGAGGCCGACATGGCGAAGAAGAAGACACAACAGGTAGAGGCGGCGTTGGTGGCGCAGGCACCCAAACGCCGGGAGGTTATCCCGGACTCCGACCTACTCAAAACGGGTAGCACCATGCTCGACCTCGCCATTACAGGGCGGCGCAGTGGGGGGTTCGCCAAGGGTAAGTATTTCTGGATCGTGGGCGATAGCAGCAGCGGAAAAACATTCCTGACGCTCACGTGCTTGGCCGAGGCCAGCATTGACCCGGCGTTCAACAACTACCGTTTCATCTACGACAACGGCGAAGACGGGGCGTTGATGGACATGGCTCACTACTTTGGCCCGGGCATGGCGAGCAGGCTGGAGTCGCCCGGCGTGGGCGAGAAGGGCCACGAAGTACACAGTGACACCATTGAGGATTTCTATTACCACCTCGATGATGCGTTGGCAGGCGGCCAACCGTTCATCTACATACTGGACAGCATGGACGCCCTCGATAGCACATACTCGGCCCGAAAGTTCAACGATGCCAAAACGGCGAGCCGGAAGGGCACCAAGGCCAAGGGTGACTATGGTGACGGGAAGGCCAAAATAAACAGCACCCGAATCCGACACGTGGTGCGTCAGTTGCGGGACAGCGGCAGCATCCTAATCGTGCTCAGCCAAACCCGGGACAACATTGACGCCGGTATGTTTGAGGAGCAGCAGACACACGCCGGGGGGCGTGCGTTGAAGTTCTATGCTACCGTCCAACTCTGGAGCAGCGTGGGTAAACGTATCAAGAAAACCATCAACGACCGCGAGGTGGTTGTGGGTGTTACGTGCAGGGTCAAGACCAAGAAAAACAGGTTCACGGGCCGGGAGCGTGTGGTGGAATTCCCCATCTACTTCGCCACCGGCATCGACGACATAGGTGGGATGATTGATTACCTCACCACGTGGAAGGTGTGGCCCAAAACCGGCGGCAAGGTTGATGCCAGTAAGCACTTTGATGGGGTTGCCATGCGGCGGGCCGACCTGATCACATGGGTGGAGGAAAACGATGTGAGGGCCGACCTCGAGGAGGTGTGCGAGGAGGCGTGGCAGGGCATTGAGGCACGTTTGACCACCGCAAGGAAATCGAAATATGAAGTACAGTGACCTCCAGATTGACGCCATGCTAAACCACAGGCTCCGGCGGGGGTTGCGGCCCACACCGTGGCCAGCGGTTGCCCGGTACATGGGACTCAACGACACCACAGGGCTCGAAGACTTGTTTTGGAAGGTGGTAACGGGGTACAGCGGCAACAACCCGGACGGACCCCGGCGTAACTACACACCCACACCCATGGGAAGGGATGACCACACCGGCCTCCCGTTTGAGTCACGTGAGATCGAAGTGGTGGAAATGGCGTTGGGCGGCCAAGGGAACCGGCGGAAACCGGCGTGCGATTTTGCCTACGTTGCGGCCATATTGGCCCGCAGTGAAGCCGAGGTGGAGGCGGAGTGGAACAAACGGCAGAACGACCCGTTGGGTCGAGCCGGTTTCGGGTTTGGTTAATAGGAGCGGCAGGATGGGACGAAGTGCGAAGGGAAGTGCCTACGAGCGGGAAGTATGCGGCAAGCTGAGCCGGTGGTGGACCGACAACAGCCGGGACGATGTGTTCTGGAGGAGCAGCGGCAGCGGTGCCCGGGCAACGACACGGGCGGCGGCAGGGCGGCAAACAGCAGGGCAGCACGGCGATGTCGCGGCCACCGATCCGGTGGGGTTCCCGTTGGTGCAGATGTTGACCATCGAGATCAAGCGGGGCTACAAGGCGGCCACCATCCACGACCTACTCGACCGCAAACCATCGGCGGCGGTGCAGGAGTTTGAGCGGTTCGTGTTGCAGGCACAGGCCAGCAGCGAAGCAGCGGGGACGCCCTACTGGATGCTCATTACCCGGCGGGATAGGCGGGAGGCGTTGGCATGGTGGGGCGCGGAAATGACGGAGGCCCTTATGGGTTCCTACTGCTTGGGGCCACCACCCCACAGGTTCATTCGTGTGGACGTGCCGATAGTGGGGGAGGCGTGTGGTATACACGGCACCACGTTGGACCGTTGGTTGGATTGGTGCCCGCCGGAGTTTTTCAAGAATGGAAGTGAAACGGTATGATGATGGATTTGGTGTTGGATGCGGCCATCGGAGCGGTGTTGGGCGGTGTGGTGTGTTACGTGGGCACACGGTACGGGAGCAAGTTGTGATTGAATCGTTATCGTTGCAGAATTTCCAAGCTCACCGAAAATTCCGTGCGGAGTTTGGTGAGGGGATAACCACCATCGTGGGGCGTTCGGACGTTGGCAAATCCGCCATCATCCGGGCGTTGCGTTGGGCGGCGACCAACCAACCCGGTGGCGACCAGTTTATCACCACAGGCACCAAGGGCACGTCTGTCACGTTGCGGGTTGACGGGCGTGTGATCAAACGGAAGCGGGGTGGCAGCGTGAACACGTACCACCTCGACGACGAGGAATACAAGGCATTCGGGCGCGGTGTGCCCGGGCCGGTTGTGGACGCCTTGAATATGCCCGCCGTGTGTTGGCAGGGGCAGCATGACGCTCCGTTTTGGTTCAGCGAAACGGGCGGCGAGGTGGCCCGGCGGTTGAACGGTATCGTGAACCTAACAATCATCGACGACACGTTGGCCAACGTGGTTTCTATGAACCATGCGGCGCGTGTGCGGATGACGGACGCCACCGAGAAGGAACGTGCGGCGGCCATGCGTGCAGCGGAACTCGAGGGCGTCCCTATTATGGCCCATGCTTGGCATGGGGTTGAAACAGCGTTTGAGGGCCTAGACCACAAAGAGCACGACTTAGACAAATTGTCCGCGATGGTGGGTACGGTTCGCCGGGCGAAGGCCCGCTTGGACCGGGCGGCGAGTATGGCCGACACCATGGCAGGCGTGGCCATTGTGGCCAACGAAACAAACGAGGTCACGGTACGGCGGAAGCGGTTGTCCGGGTTGGTCAAAACGGTTTTTCTGCTCGTTCGGTCTATGGAACGGATGGCAGTGCCCGACCTCGGCAGCGTGCGGCAGGATTGGAATGGTGTGCAGGAGGCCCGGGAATTCAAGCAGGACATCACCGACATCCTTGGGAGATGCGAAGTGGCGGAAGAGAATTACAGGCAGGCAAAACAACAGGCCGAGCAGGCCGAAAAACAGGTGAAGGAGCTAGGCGTATGTCCAACGTGCAAGCGATAATGGTCAGTGACCTCCACCTACAACCACGGGCACCCGTGGCCCGAAGTGAGGAGCGGTGTTGGCTGGAGGCCATGCGGCGGCCCTTGCGTGAGATAGAACGGTTGGCCGAGGACCATGACGCCCCGGTGGTATATGCGGGTGACGTGTTTGACCGTTGGAATGCCCCGGCAGAAACCATCAACTTCGCCATCAAGAACCTCCCGGCAGGGTTCGCCATACCCGGGCAGCACGATCTCCCGAACCACAACTACCACGACATCCAGCGGTCGGCCTATTGGACGCTCGTTGAGGCGGGCGTGTTGCAAACCCTGACGCCCGGGAGGCCTACCCGGTTGTCCGAACACCCCGGGAGCCGTGTGTTGGCATACGGTTGGCCGTGGGGGTTTGACGTGGTGCCACCGTGCCCTCCCGGGCACCCCGGTGAACGCTACAACCCCGACCCCGACATGATTCACCTCGCCGTCATTCACGCCTTTGCCTACACCCGGGGCACGGGTTACGTGGGGGCCGATAAGGACGCCCACCTCAGCGGTTGGGCGGGCAGGTTGAACGGGTACACGGCGGCAGTGTTTGGCGATAACCACCAAGGGTTCCAAGCACGGGCCGGGGGTTGCAACGTGGTGAACAACGGCGGGATGATGCGGCGTAACATAAACGAGGCCGAGAGGAAACCGGGTTGCTCGTTGTTATGGGATGACGGAAAGATAAGTTTATACTGGTTCGACACCAGTGCCGACCGCTTGGTGCAGCGGACGGGGAATGAGGTGCAGGCCGAGGCGGTGTTCAATACGGCGGAATTCATGGAGGATTTGCGGGTGATTGGTGGCGGCGATGGGTTGGACTTCGAGGACGCATTGACGCGATGGATGGATGGGAAACAAACCACCAAGGCCGTCCGCGATTTGGTGTGGCGTGCGGTGAGCGATTGAGTTCGCAGGATTACGATTCGTGGGCGGCATATTGGGAAACAACCAACCGCCACGGCCAACCCGGTCGGTCGAGTGTGGACCAAGGTTCCTACCTACCATCCCCGGATGAGATCGCTGACCGCCGTAAAATGTTACAGATCCTCAAATCATGGGGGTTCAACGAGGCGTTCGTGGCGAGTGTGATGCAGGCGGACACACCCACGTTCGCGACCGTAGAGGACAGCGTAAAACGGCACGGCGTGGCCACCACGTGGGAACGTTACAAAGACTTTATCTAGGAGCCGTTATGGCGAAAAAACCAACCCAACAACCACCACCGACAGAAGCCGAATACAAACGTGTCATCAAGCAGGCCGAGGAGGCTTCAAACTTGCGGAGCCAGTGGGAGGGCCGGTTGGCCGTTGCCATGGAAGCTTTGCGGGATGAATTCGATGTAGACACCATCAAACAGGCCGAGGCTCTATTGGTGGTAGCCGAGGCGGACGTGGCCAAGGCCGAAAAAAGGTACAACCGGGAACTGACTAAATTCAAAAAGGAGTTCGGTGATGACCTCGGTTGAACACGCAACCATCCGGCGGCAGGTTGGCGACCTATTGGCAGCCCATACGGCGGCAGAGGCAGCCCACACCGATACCGTGTTACTCGTAGAAAACATGTCATTGGCGGCACAGGTGGCACAGGAGGCCCATGAGATCATCCAAACGGTGGCGGTGTCCGTGCAGTCGGAGGCCCATCAGCGAATCAGCGGCGTGGTCAGCCGGTGCCTCGCTACCGTGTTTGAGGAGCCATACGTGTTTCATCTAAAATGGGACCGGGCACGGGGCCGGACAGAAGTGCGGATGGTGTTCATGCGGGACGGCATGGAGGTGGACCCCATGGCAGCGGCAGGCGGAGGCGTGGTGGACGTTGCGGCGTTCGCGTTGCGGTTGGCCTGCCTCATGTTGCACCGGCCCGCAGTGCGGCGGGCCGTGGTGCTAGACGAACCGTTCAAATTCGTATCAGCCGACCGCCGGGGGCACGTGCGGCGGATGCTGGAAGATTTATCTGAGGAATTGGGTGTGCAATTCATAATGGTCACCCACATTGACGAGCTGAAATGTGGGCAGATCATCGAAGTTTCTTGAAAAAAGGCCGATTTGATACCGATAGAGTGTTGCGGCGGGCCGGGGGTGCCGTTAAGCTTACTGGAGTAACAAACGTAACACCCGCCAACCGGAGCACACCGACCGATGCCCACCACAGTAACCGACCTGCTCAACGAAATAAGCACATGCGTCAAAAACCGCGACACGGACCGCCTAGAAGATTTGAGGGGCCATGTACGTGGTTGGATGCAAACAGAAGAAGAAAGCGAATCGCAATTATGGCTTTTAGAAGTTGTGACTGAGTTGCTTTTTGAGAACGAATAGTATAGCTTATTGGAGTAACAAACGTAACACCCGCCAACCGGAGCACACCCATGGCAACCACCACCGAAACCAGCAGCAGCGACACCACCACCGAAACCATCGTTTACGATGTGCCCGAGCAGAACCTCAGCGACCTCCGGGTTGCGTTTGGCGAATTGTGCAAACGTGCCCGGCGGTTGCGTGTGCCCGAGCCCACCATGCAGGTGAGCACCGAGCCCGTGAAGGAGTTGCGGGAGTGGCGAGGACCGTCCGGCAACATGGTGTACCGCCCAATGAAGCTGACTTCGCCTTCGATTCATGCCAACCAATACACGGCCACCGGCAAAGTGGAGCGTTGGTTTGGTGTGACCATGCAGGGCGAGGCCCCACGGTTGCCCGGCGGTTGGAGGTTTGTTGCAACCCTGAGCCCATTGCCACAGGAGGGCGGCGAGCCCGTGAACCTGATTAGCGCGATGCCCGGGCAGGAGTGCCCCGGCACGTTTGCAAAACCGGCCAGCGTTGGCCGTTGCGACCATTGCAACACCAAGCGGTTCCGCAAGGAAACCTTTGTGGTGTGCAACGAGGCGGGCGAATACCGGGCCGTGGGGCGAAGTTGCCTGAAGGACTTTTTGGGACACACCGACCCCAACCGTTTGGCGAATTGGGCCAGTTGGTTGACCGGGTTGGAGGGGTTGGCGGCGGTGTTTGGTGAGCGGGGCGGGCGGACGGTGGAAACCCACACGCTGGAAAGCTACCTCACCACCGTGGCACAGGTTGTGAGTGTGCGGGGCTTTTTAGGCACCGGGCGGGCACGGGACGAGGGCGGCACCGCGACCGTGTCGTGGGTTGGCATGTTGTTGAACCCCGTGTACGGGGACACCGCTAAAAAGGTGAAGGCGGAATTGGCCGCAGAGATTACGGCCAAGGACAACGGCGACAAGTGCCGCGAGCAGGCAGCGGCGACCATTGCATGGGCGAAGGGGTTGGACGTGGACAGCCTGATGGAAGGTGGCAGCGACTACCTCCTGAACCTCGCGTTGGTTGCGGGGGCGGGGTTTGTTAGCCCCAAAACGATGGGCCTCGCGGCCAGTATGCCAACGGCATACCTCCGGGCCATGGACAAACTGGAAGCGGCCAAGGCGAAGGCAGCCCGGCCAGCGAGCAACCACATCGGCACCATTGCCAAACGCGAAGAGTTCGTGGTGACGGTGGAAAAACTGATCCTCACCGAGGGCATGTACGGCACGACCCACATACACAAAATGACCGGAAACGTGATGGCCGATGCCGATCAGTTGATACACGACCTGACGTGGTTTGCCAGCAAGGACAGCGGGATGGAGGAGGGTTGCACCTACCACGTGAAGGCCACGGTGAAGCAACACTCCGACTCGACCAAGTTTGGGAAGCAAACGGTTGTGAACCGTGTTAAGGTGTTGGAATGTGTAAACGAGGCCGAATAGGATAACGCGGGGCCGGGTTGGCCGTTACACCAACCCGGTCACGTTGCCCCCGCCGGGTGTGCTCCGGTGGGGGCTTTTTCGTCAATATGTCGGCACCCGTTTGGCGTGTTACAAACGGCACGGATGGCTCGTTGTTTGGTTGTGTGGTAGATGTTGGGGATAGCAGCAACCCCGGAGGCGTGTGATGGCTGACAAATTCAAGCAGACGATGTACGTGGACACCTACGAGCTATCCCGCAGCGGGATGACGGATGAGCAGATTGCGGGCACGTTGGGCGTGGCAGGCAAAACATTCCGAACGTGGGTAAAGCGGCGGCCTGCCCTATCGAATGCCCTACAGCGTGGCAGGCAGTACGGGGACAGCGGCAACGAACAAACCTTCTACGACTACATCTACAACCACCTCAGCCCGGAGTTGCGGTTGTTGTGGGACCAGATCAATGAGTGCGAGCAGTTGGATAACGGGTACGAACGCGTCGAGGCCCTATTGGCAGGCCACGGCAAACGTGCCCGTCAGCACCTATTTCTCTATGCCCTGACTCAGTCCATGTTCAACGTGAGCCAATCGCTCCGGCGGTTATGTATTCCCCGCAAAACATACGAAACATGGAGGGCCAACGACCCGGAGTTTACGGAGTTGATGGACGAGATCCATTGGCACAAAAAGAACTTCTTCGAGCAGGCGTTCATCGCCCGGGTTGCGGCAGGGGACACGGCAGCGACCATCCATGCCGCCAAAACCGTCCTCCGGGACCGGGGCTACAACGAGAAAATCGAGGTCGAACACACCGGCAACATCACCACCACGGAGGTGGTCATAAACGTGACAGAGCTAGAGCTGGACCTAGACACCCGGCGGGTGTTGTTGCAGGCCCTACAGCGGCGGACGTTGGCGTTGGGCGGGCCGGGGGTGTAACCATGCAAAACATAACACAAACCCCCGCAGTCGTTACAGAGGCGTCACTTGTGCGGAGCATCTGTTTTGAATCCTTCTACGATTTCGTTCAGTTGTTTTGGTCGGTGGTTGTGCCCGAGGCCCCGGTATGGAATTGGCATATCCGCTATCTCTGCGATGAGTTTCAGAAGGATGCCGAGGGGGTGTTTGCAGGCAAACGCAAACAACATGACACCATCGTCAACATCAGCCCGGGCAGCACCAAATCAACAGTCCTGAGCATAATGGCACCGGCGTGGATACATGCCCGGATGCCCGAGGCCCGTGTGTTGGCGGCGTGCCACACCCAACAGCTAACCTTTGAGCTAGGACGGAAGGCCCGCTTGGTTGAACGGTGTGACCTATACCGGCGGGCGTTCCCGGAAGTGACACCGGCACCCGATCAGGACACCAAATCGCTCAGCATGAACACGGCAGGCGGCGGGCGTATGTCGGCCACCGTTGGCGGCATGTCACCCACCGGGTTCCATGCCCATTTCATCCTCGTCGATGACCCGTTGGACCCACAGAAGGCACGTGGCGTCAGCGAATTGGAAATCGATGCAGCAAACAACTTTATGTCGGAAGTGCTACCAAGCCGCAAGGTGGATAAGGAGGTGGCAATCACGTGGCTGATTATGCAACGCCTACACCAGAACGACCCGACCGGCCACATGCTGAAGAAGGCCCGGGACAATATACGTCACATCAACATACCGGCGGAACGTACCAAATACGTTCGGCCCGCTACCCTCCGGAAGAACTACACAGACGGCCTCATGGACCCTACCCGTTTGAGTCGTTTGGTGTTGGATGAGGCTAAGGTGGATCTCGGGGACTATGGATACAGTGGGCAGTACCTACAGCACCCGGTTCCCCGGGGCGGCGGAATGTTCAAGACGGCGAAGATCGAAACCGATACCCCGGCCCAACTAGATGACCGGAGGTGGGTCCATCTTTGCCGATTTTGGGATAAGGCCGGAACACGTGGCGGCGGTGCCTACACAGTGGGTCTCCTGCTTGGGCGTTGGCGGTACGATGAAGGCCCGGCGGACGGAAGCGAGGACGTGTGGTGGGTCCTGCATGTGGAGCGAGGCCAGTGGGACGCCGGTGAACGTGAGCGGCACATCGTGGCCACCACCCACCGGGACGGAAGAAAGGTTGTGGTTGGGGTTGAGCAGGAGCCGGGCAGTGGGGGCAAGGAGTCGGCGCAGCTCACCGTCAAACGGTTGGCCGGATACCGGGTTCGCGTGATGCCCGCAGTAGGGGCAAAGGAGGACCGGGCCGATAGTTGGGCCACCATGGTCAACATGGGGCTTTTCCGGATGGCGGAGGGCGAATGGAATGCGGCGTTCATTGACGAGTTACGGTACTTCCCTCATAGCACCTACAAGGATCAGGTCGACGCGGGAAGTGGTGCCTTTGCGGTATGTGCAACACCCTCCCGGCGTGTGGGGGCGGTCCACGTATGAGCAGGCCCGGACCAACAGAATACGAACCAGCGTGGACCCGGTGGGTTGCCGAGCAATGGGGTGGCGTGCCCGAGTACAGGACATTCGACGGCAGCCGGGTCGATATACTGACCGACACCCATGCTTGGGAGGTTGAGTGGATGAAGAAGTGGCAGGAGGCCCCGGGTCAAGCGTTATACTATGCGGCAGCAACAAACCGGAAGCCCGGCGTGTTGCTCCTATCCCGAAACAAACCGTCCGAGGAGTTGTATTTCCTACGATGCCTCACCACGTGTATGGTGGCAGGTATTGAGCTGCAAACCCTCAGCACACGATAAAACATAGGCTCCACCATGGCCCACATCGACATAGACCTGAAGCAATCTCAAATCACGTGCTCAAAACACCGCCTCCCGTTCAACGCACCAACCACAAATAAGGCCTTGGTCGAGTTTGGCCGTTTGGCCTTGTTGCAGTTGGCCGACATACCATCGTTCGCCCGGGGTGTGGAAGCCCATGCCATTGAAGAAAACATCAGCACAGGAAAAGCCCTTGGCCACCTGCTCGACCGGGCTTCCGTGTGTTGTCGGTTGCGTCATCAGGACTTATTCGTGATTTATCGGGTGCTTGCCCTAAGCCTCCCGGCGTGGGAAAAGGAATTGTGTGACGTGTGCGGCGGTTTGGAGTATGGGGCGGCCTACAACCTGAGCCCGGGATTCGGGGGTGTTTGTGCTGATACCGATGGTGATGAGTGCGAACGAATCTGCATCCGTTGCGTGGCGTATGGTGACTAAGCCCCAAGGGTTTGGCAGGTGTTTCGATAGTGGGTATTATGTCAGCACAGGAGAGGCGTGTGACTGTATTAACCAAAATCATCGGTGTCGGGTTGCCCAAAACCGGCACCAACAGCCTCGCGGCAGCGTTGGAACTGCTTGGCGTATCCAACATCGCCCATCGCCCCGACTTAGTGCTGGAACGCTACCGGAGATCCGGTCGGTGGGAAATGGGGAAACTGGATGCCTGCATGGATATCAACCCTTGGGTCCTACCCGCTATCCGGCGGTCGTACCCCGGGGCGATGTTGTTGCACACCATCCGGCCCCTAAAGGAGTGGCTTGCTAGTTGCGAGGCCCATTTCACACGGAGGCCCGATCACAACCAGCTAGGCCGCCTCGAGATATTCGGCGTGACCCGGTGGTGCCAATCCGCATTCACGGACACCCACAGGGCTCACGGGCGGTACGTTGCGGAGTTTTTCAAGCAGGACATCGGCCCCCATACAGTTTTCGACGTCCGTGATGGGTGGCCTCCGTTGTGTGGTGCCCTCGACATACCGGCACCACCACAATCATTCCCACACAAAAACGAACAGGGAGTTCGCAATAAATGGAAACCGAACGCATACAAAAGCTGAAACAACTGAACGCGGCCCGGCGTGCCCGGGGTGACCAACCAACCAACAACCAGCAGTCAGCAGGCCCGGACCCCATGTTGGTCCTCAACGCCATGACACAGCGGAGCGACCTGCTCAGCACGATGTTCGATCCAAGGCGGGACATAAATACCGAATGCGGCTACCCCAACGTCATCAGCGATGAGCAATATCGGGCGATGTATGACCGGGAGTTGGGGCGGCGTGTGGTGAACGTGTACCCGGAGGAAACGTGGCGGATGTTGCCTATTGTGTCCGAAGACCCGGACCCGGAAGTGGTGACACCGTTTGAGGTCAGTTGGGATGAACTGGAAGCCAAGCACAACCTGCTCCACTACTTGCAACGGGCCGATGAGCTGAGTGGCGTTGGACACTACGGTATAATTCTAATCGGTCTCAATGACGGGTTGCCCCTACACATGCCGGTCGCAGGGTTCAATGAGGACGGCACGGTAACAAGCCCCCGGCAGGGCACCGAGATCATCTACTTACGGGTTCTGGACGAATCCTTGGTTGACATTGCCAGTTGGCAGGGCGACCCCACGGTTGCCCGGTATGGGCAGCCAACGGCGTACAACATCACGCTCAGCGACCCACGGAATCAAGAAGCCTCCGCAGTGGCCACACCACCGGACACCACGGAAAGCAAGGTACATTGGTCACGTATTCTCCACGTGGCGGATAACCGCAAAACCAGCGAGGTACTCGGCACCCCACGGATGGAGCCAGTGTGGAACCGGCTCTACGATTTGCGGAAGGTGTTGGGCGGTAGCGGCGAGATGTATTGGCGGGGCGGGTTCCCCGGCGTGGCGTTGGAGACACAACCCGGCCTCGAGAATGCTGAGTTGGACGAGGAGGCAACCCGCAGCATGATGTACGACTACATGAACGGCCTCCAGCGGTACATCGCCCTCACGGGCATGACGGCCAAATCATTGGCCCCACAGATCAGCGACCCCACCAGCACATTCGAGGCACAGATCAAGGCCATTTGCATCATCATCGGCGTACCCTACCGGGTGTTCATGGGCACGGAGGAGGCCCGGTTGGCAGGCGAGCAGGATACGAACGCATGGAACGGGCGTCTGCAAAACCGGCAGGCCCGGTACGTGACACCCATGTTGATCAACCCGTTTGTCCGGCGGCTCATCGAATACGGTGTGCTTGTACCACCGGCAGAGGAAAACGGTTGGAACGTTGATTGGCCGGATGCCCACACCCCGAGCGAGTTGCAGCGGGCAGAGGTGGCCAGCAAACGGACGGAGGCGTTGGCCAAATACATCGGCGGGGGCGTGGACACGTTGATACCACCGTTCGAATACCTGACGCATATTACCGGCCTCGATAAGGATGTTGTGGAGGCCATACTGGACGCGGCCATCGAGCACATCGAAGAAGTGGACGATGATGAGGCCATAACACCCGGCAGGCTACCAACCCCGGAAGAGTTGCAGGACGTAGCACCCGAGGGCGAGGGCGAGGGCGAGGGCGGTGAGCCAGTGGGCGACAAACCACCGGCAGGCAAGGAGGGCGACAAACCACCGGCAGGCAAGGAGGGCGACAAACCCGACACCACAACAACCCCCGGGCCAACAGCTAACCACGGCAGCCCGGGCGACAAGAACTACGGCTCGAAGCACGGCAAAAGCAGCAAGGGCGGCGGTGGTGGCGGTGGTGGTGTCGACAATACAGACAGCAGCGAGCCCAAAGGGTTTGATGATGACTTCATTGACGAAAAAGCGGTGTTTGGCCACAGCTCTGACGTTGACGCCTTGTTTGATGGGGATATAGCGGACGCGGGTGCAGAACTGGACGCGGGTGGTGGGTTCAGAACAGGGGTAGAAGTTTCTGAGCTGATACCCACACAGGAATATACACACTCAGCCAAGGCGAAGGGTATTGCCGCAGATTTCGACAGCAGCAAGGTGAGCGTTTCTGTCATTGAGAAGGGCGGGAAGACATACATCTATGACGGCCACCACACGGCAGCGGCGGCGGTGTATGCGGGCAAAACCAAGCTCAAGGTTCGTATGGTTGAGGCCGGGCCAACAGCCAACCACGGCAGCCCGGGCGACAAGAACTACGGCTCGAAGCATGGAAAAAGCAGCAAGGGCGGCGGCGGTGTGAAGGGGAAGGACGTTGTGGCCGGGGCGGTGTTCGATAACGGGGAAGACACTATAAAGATTCAAAGTTCTTCTTCTAAGGGGGTTTATGCCGTGGCGGAGAATTACGATTTGTCACGACCGACACCGGCGGCCATGGCCAAGCATCTAAACAAAAACAACTTCAAATTCATAGGCCATGAGTAGTAGTATGGCAACCAACAACAACCACCACAGGAAACAGAAATGAGCGTTCCCCACGATCAGGAATACGAAGTCATCAAGACCCAGACAGCCACGGTAAGCACCGTTGCGGTCCTCCTTACGGGGGTTGGGTTTGGTTTCACCGCCAACGAGTTGGCCACGGCCACCCGTGCGGTGATGTCTTGCCACAGTGCGGACGCCCATTACCGATATGACGGCGGCGTGCCTACGTCCACGGTGGGCCACCACATAAACGAGGGCAATCGTCCTCAGGTCGTGTACGGGCACGGCAACATCAACGCCCTCCAGTTCATCCGCGAGGGCAGCCAAGACACCAGCGTCACCATCACATTAGAAACCTCTCAGGGCGGAGTTTAATTATGAGCGTCCCACACGACCAAGAATATCAGGCGATCACCACCAGCAGCGCAGCGGTAAGCACCACGGCCATCACAATGGCGGCCTTTGGCTTTACGGCGGCAGACTTAGCAGCGGCCACCCGCGCGGTGGTGTCTACCCACAACTCCGGGTCGGGCGGCGTCTCGTACAGCTATGACGGCATCGCACCTACCAACACCAGCGGCCACAACCTAGACAAAACGGACCTCCCGACCGTGTTGTGGGGGAACGTGCAAATAAACAACCTCCAGTTCATCCGCGATCATCAGGGTACTGATGGCGTTGTGACCATTACACTTGAAACGACACAGGGTGGGTACGCCATCACCACCACCACGGCAGGCGGCACCACCACCACATCCGGCGGCACCACGACCACCAGCTACCCTTAACGTAAGAGCTAAACATGAATGAAAAAACAGACCCCACCGCAGAGCTTGGGAAGTTGTTTGCTGAAGATTGGCCAACAGCCAACCACGGCAGCCCGGGCGACAAGAGCTACGGCTCGAAGCATGGCAAAAGCGGCAAGGGCAAGGGCAAGGGCGGCGGTGCAGGTGGCGGCGAGCCACCAGACTTGAACAAGATGTCCAAATATGCCTCAGACAACGGTATTACGGTCGCCATCGCCCGAGACTTCAAGAACCCAAAAAAGGACGCCATGGTTGTCCAATCGGTTTCGATTGTGCAAACCGGAACAGGCCTCAAGATGTCGGGCAGGAACGCCTCGCCCATGGCATCGGCTAAGAAACTACAGAAAATCGGCGGCGGCAAATCCAAGCTCGTCCAAAAGGGAGCAGACGTCCATATCGTTCCAGTGCTTTAACAACTAACCACGGCAGGCCCGGCGGCAGGATTAGACCCAATGACAGAATCCAAACTCAATCCCCTACGGATTGACCCTACCCGGACAACCATGCTTAGGAAGAAGTTTCTGAGCGATATGGGGAAGCGGTTCCGGGCGTTGCGTGGGGATATCAGGCGACTCGTGGTTGTGGAGGATGCGTTTGGCCTCCGGCAACGCCGGGAGAATGCCGTTGTCGCTACACAGGCGGCCACCTACCGCACTCTCGACACGGATGTGGTGCTAAATACCCGATGGCAGTTCGAAACCGATGACGCCAAGGTGGACGATTACCGGGAGTGGCTGAGGGGGCAGGTGGACGCGGGTATCCTACAGGTCAGCGACAACAACCAAGCCACCCCATGGCTCGAGCCGCACATCCGCAGCTCCTACAAACAGGGCCTCCTCCGCGCCTACCACGACACCACGGGCATGTCCACCACGGCGGCCAAGGATTGGTCATTCATCGAAGGGGGTAAGGCGGCCTTTTTGGAAATGGCGTTCAACAGCCCGGAAGCGGAGTCGAAGATAAAGCTATTATCGACCCGGGCATACAGCCAATTGGAAGGCGTCACCGCGAGCATGGATGCAGAAATGTCTCGCATACTCGCCGCAGGGATGGCCAACGGCAGCGGGCCGGGTGAGCTCGGAAAACAGCTCAATGACACCGTCAGCAAACTACAGCGGACCCGGGCCAACACCATCGCCCGGACGGAAACCATATACGCGCACAACGAAGGGCAGTTGGACAGCTTCGCGGCAATGAACATCGACGAGGTTGGCGTGATGGCCGAATGGAACACGGCACACGATGGGAAGGTGTGCGCGTTGTGCAGGCCACTCGAGGGCGTGGTGATGACGATAGATGAGGCCCGGGGCCTTATACCACGTCACCCGAATTGTCGGTGCGCATGGATACCGGCGGACGTGGGCGAGGTAGACGGCGGGACCACGAAATCGGTGTGGTTGGATGGGGGCACCACCGGGCAGGTTTACGCCAAGGACGAAGCCGATGCCCGTATACGGCAATCCCTAAAGGCCGAAACTCCGGGCGTGCCCACGAAGGAGGCCCGGGCGGCCAGCACATGGTCGGGGGCAGGTACAAAGATCAAGCCTAAGCAGAAGCCCAAAAAGGGGCAGGCGGCGAAGGCGTTGGATGATCTCAAGAAAAGGGCGGCACGTAAGCAGGCAGCCACCCGGGCCGACAAAATCAGGGCAGCCAAACGCAACCTCCCCGGCACCTTTGATTTCTACAAGGAAAGCTTAGAAAAACTGGAGGCCAGCGACCTCAGCCCATGGGAAATCGCTTCACCGTTGGAATGGCCCGTCACGAAGCTCAACTATAAGGACCATGCGGCCAACGTGGAGGCGGGTTTGCTTGTGGGCGAGGCGGATAAGGTAGTGGCGTTCACGGATGTGGTGTGGGGCAACGCCGACATAACGATGGCGGGAATCAAGAAGTCGGCAGCGTACCCCCCATCCAAAAGTCAATGGCGTTCGCGGGTGTACCTAAAGGACGGGAAGTATTACCCGGTCGACGATGAGGCCGCCAACACCATCGCCGCACATTGGGCCAAAAAGGGGCCGGTGCCGTTGAAGGTTTCGGTGATGGACCTAGATGAGGCGGCGGTTAAGGCCGAGCTCATGAAGCCTAAGCCGTTCGAAGGGCCGGTATACCACACAACTTCCGAGGCGGCGGTGCCCTCAATCATGGAAGGCGGCGGCCTCCAGATGCATGACGGGATGTTTGGGAAGGGCGTCTACTTCGCAAACGAAGCAGGTGACTCTCTCGCGGCCAGTACATCGGCGGGCAGTGGTGCAAAGCCCGTCATGCTAAAAGCGAAAGTCAAAAGCAAAAACCGGCTTGATCTGGACATGACATCGAAGAATACCGATGAATGGGACCTGAACCCTGACTATGTGCTATTCAACAAAATCACCAGCGAATCCCAAACTGCTCCCGATAAGGCGGAAGCGGCCCGGTTGGCCTTTATAGAAGCCGGGTACGATAGCATCCGTGTTCGATGGAATGATATGGACTGGACGTTGGTATTGGACCCGAGCATCATTGATATATCCCCGGCACATGCGGCGGTCATGGATGCCAAGTTGGCCAAGTTTGGCATCCAGAAGGCACAGCTCAGGAATAGCGGAAAGTTGCTACCGAACGGCGATGTCCCTCCGTTACAGGCTTCGCAGTTGTCCGGGTTAGTGAGCGACATGTTGCCCCCGGATATGGGTCCCAAGGAGATTTATCGGGTGTACAGCACCGCGAAGACGATGGGCGGATTCGACAAACAGCTTACCTATGTGGCAGCGCAGAAGGCCGAATACAAGGCGACCAAGATAGCGGCGGCAGATATCTTCAAACAAGGCTTAAAAAAGGATTACGCGGCGTCCGCCTTGTTTGGCAGCAAACCCTTGGCAACCCCCACCCAACAGGCGGCTTGGCTCGATGCGGGGTGGGATGGTTTTCAAGACACACTCGGGTGGAAAAAACCACCGGCGGTCAAGTCCCAAAGTTACGGCGTTATTCTGTTTGACGAGAAAGGCCGCATACTGCTCCGCAAACCCAAGGACGGGTTCGGGGGGGCCGAGTGGACCTTCGCTAAGGGTGGGGGGAGCCACAAACTACCGGCGACCACGGCGTTGGCCGAGTTGGCCGAGGAGACTGGTTATGAGGCAGACCTAATCACGGCGATGCCCAAGGGCTACAAGGGCAAAACCACCAAAACGAACTTTTTCATAGGGAAGAAAACGGGAAAAAATCTGGATCTGATGGACGATGAGACATCGCAGGTGGCGTTCATGTCATACGCTGACGCCCATGCGGCCATCATGAAATCACCTGACCCGGTTGTACGTGCCCGGGACATCAGCATCCTGAATGACGCCTATGCGCACGCCGCCAAAACGGCAGAGCAAACCCTGACCAGCTTAGGCGATCAGCACTTAGCGGACATCGCCCTGAAGGGGTCGGCTATTTTAGCGAAACAGGATGAGGCGGCCAAACTAGCAAAGCAATCCTACAAGGTGAAGTTGGGCATGGCGAAGAAGCACTACGCCAAACCCAAGTTCGGCGGTGGTGTGGACTTCCCGGCAGACTATGACACCCCCGACAAACTGGCCACCAGCGGCATCAACAAAGTGCTCAGCGAGAAGGGGTGGCACCTACAAACCACCCCGGCGGCATTTGATGAGGCGATGCAACAAGCGGAGAATATAGTTGAACAGAAGGCCCTTATTGGTGGGCTCAAGAAGGCACCGAAGGGCACCAAACAAATCCCGCTTGAGCGACCACCGGGTGCAGCGTTGGCGAAGGTTGACGGGTTGGCGGATGGCGAGAAGATGGCGATGATTGTGGATGGCCACATGGGTGTCGTAGACACGAAAACCATCGGCGGCGTGGTTGCACCTATGACCAAAACTCCGTTGAGCAAAACCGTCGAACTAGAAGGCAACATAGGCAACCCCGCTTTGATGTCATTGCCGGTAGTCCAACACATCGATTTCCATAAATTACGCTTGAGCCAAAACCGGGTTTCTACGCGGAAGCTGACCGGTATTCTGGATAACTTCGATCCGAATAAGACCGCGTTCATTCGGGTGATAGATTACGATGGAGAGTTGATTGTGGTGGACGGCCACCACACGCTCACGGCGGCTTGGGCACGTGGCGAAAGGCCTCAATTCCAAGTGTTCAAGCCAGTACCCGAACAGCCATCGGGGCTAAAGACGCCTTTCACGTTGCATAACAGCACGGACCGTCTGTTGGAACTGGAAAAGTACAACAAGGCTGATAATTTTCATAAGGTGATGCCCCTACACACCGCAACCAAGGCACAGGCCAAAGAAGTGTCGGCGGCGCAGTGGCGTCAAGATAAAATAGCTTGGGTCGGGGAACACGTAACCGAAGGGAGCGTGGACGTGGCGGACTTCGTGGCCAGCCAACCCGCTCTCGTTACCAAAACACTGGAACACCATCTCAAGAAAATGGACAAAGGTGAGGCTTTCGACAGCGGTGTGATGGCCGTAAAATACAAGGGCAAGTTTTACATAGAGGACGGCCATCATCAGGTAGTGGCTCATGCTCTTAGGGGGGACACGAAAGTGGATGGTGTCCTGATTATTGACCTCGATGTAGTTAAAACTAAGGCCCGGAAGCCGGGTGCCCCGGAGGCGGTAGATGGCCCGGCGTCAATCGAAGACTTGTCATGGTTCATGACAGAAAAGGAAGAGGCCTTTGGCAAAAAACACACGACATTCGATAACGGGATGTATAAGGGGCACCTAGTACATGATGCGGTCGCGAAGGCTCTAGATGGTTCCGGTATTACCCAAAGCGAGATTGATCGAATTGGTTGGATGGCGGGGTATGAAAGCAAGAAGGCGTTCGCGGAAGCCCTCAAGAAAAACGGCGGCTCCATAGCCGGAGCACAGTCGGAGCAATTAGACGCCATCGCCAACCTAACCAACAAGGCCTTGGCCGCGAAGTGGGCGGAGCGGTCGGCTCCGGGTATTGCCCGCAGTGTCCCAACGCCGGGGACCATGACGTGGGACGTTTTGGAAGAACTAGATATTGACAACGCCCTTTCCGAATATGTGGATGGATGGGCGGTGGTGTTTGGCCATGCTACCGTACCGGACGGGCAGTACAGACACGAGGCAATGAAGACCATTGGTATCGATTTGATGGATATCGCCGGGGTGGGGGATGACCTGAATCCAACTCAGATCAAGAAGATCAGCGAAGCAGCGGCAGACATGGGGGTAGAAGCCTATGCGCGTGTCATCGGCAAAGTGAAATTCCCCAAATCGCCCCCCAACATGATCAAAGCACAGGCGGCACAGGTGAAGGCCACGGCGACCGCGATAAACAAATTAGTCAAGGAGGCCACGGTGCCATCCGCGATGAAGGCCAAGGGCGTGGTTGGCGGTGTCCCGAAGTCGATCAAATCCCTAGAAAAATCGCTTAGTGATACCGCCGGGTACACGAATTTTCAGTGGAAAGTGGTACATGGCGGCGGCGGCGGGAAAAGTAAATTAGTAATCGTCGAAGAAATCGTCGAGGAAATGAAGGGCCTACCCGGGGCCGGGGCCAAAAAGCCGGAGTATTGGGGCAACCTAATAAACTTCGCGGAGGAGGAGTTTCTAGGGGCACCAACACCGGACGAAGGAAAGAAGAAACTGATCGCCATGCTTAAGCAGGAGTGGCTTAGTATGGAGGGCACCGGGTTTGACACCGCCAAGCCTGCCCCGGTCCTGCCTTTCAAGATGCCGACTTCGCCTAAAGCGATCAGTTCGTGGGACGCGGCCCAATTACCAATCGGGAAAACGGTGCCGACCAATGGGGCAATCAAAGCGTCAATCATCAACGACATTATCGCGGAGATGCAGGTGTTGGACCCCATGCAGGACGCCCAACATTGGGCAGACCTCAAAACTTTGGCGATGACTACGGGGGACGCAAAAAGTGACTGGAAGCAGGGGAACGCCGCCTTGCTTAAGGTGCTGAAAAATAAATGGGACAACATAGGCCTCGGCGTGGACCCGGACGAGTTGGCGGCGGCGGCAGCGGAGGCGAATGCGAAGGTGGCCCGGTCAGTGGCGGGGGGGCCACAGATGAAGGACCTCAAATACGTGCAGGAGCTATCCGGGAGCACCAAACCATATAAGGCCAAACACACCACCACGGGCGAACATTGGGTTGTCAAGTCACTAGACAAAAGCAGCATGTCCGAGGCCCACATGCGGAGCGAGGCGTTGACCGATCAGCTATATCGGTCGGCAGGGTTTGACGTGCCCGATAGTATGATCATCGATGACACCACAGGCCCGGCCAAGGTGGCCCGTTGGATCGATGGCGGTGAGACGTTGGGGGATTGGCAGCAGGGCCGGACTCAGGCCGAGATAGAGGCCATGTACGACCAAATCAGCGAGGGGTTCGTGGCCGATGCGTTGTTTGCGAACCATGACGTGGCAGGCATGGACTACGACAACATCTTCATCGCGGACGGCATACCGCACAGGATCGACAACGGGGGCGGCCTATTGTTCCGGGCACAGGGGGCACCCAAGGACAACTTTGGCCCGGAGGTGTTGGAGCTGGTTTCCATGCGTGACCCCAAGTACAGCAAACCCAACTCCACCATATTCGGCAACCTCACAGACGCCAAAATAAACAAACAAATCAACCGCTTGCTAGATAGGAAGGAACGCATATTGGCCCACGTTGACGACCCGGCCTTACGTGCCACGTTGGCGGCCCGGTTTGATTTTCTGGAGGCCCGGCTACCGAAGAAGAGGGGGCCAAAACGGCCCCGGGGTGTCCGGCGTGCCGAGTACGAGGTGACCGATAGGACGGTTGATAAAATCAAGAAGAACAAATCCAACGGGTACACGTTGGCCGTGGATGTTGACGACATCGAAGACCATAATGTCCTCGTATGGCAGGAGTTCGCGGACCAGAAGGGGACTAAGCGGCAAACTGTTTTATCCATGAAACTGACGAACAAGGGCAGCGACATAGTCCGAGATAAGCTAGGCGATGAACTGACTCGCACGGCCTCCGTGGTAGCGACCCCGGCGGGGCATCCTATGGATTATGACTATCTAGAAGAGATGTTGCCCTCCATAAAGAACATCATCTACCACAGCCCGGGCGGCGCAGGCCACGGCAGTGGAAAAGGCATCGACCCCGGAAAACTGGAAAAACTGGAGCTTATTCAAAAAAACCTATTGAAGAAGCGTCACAAATTTATGTCCGCAAGCCACGTCCCCGATGATGTGGTGGAAATGCTGGACCATTATCTAGACATCACGGACACCGCATTAGACGCCGCCAAAACAGGAAAGGCCCCGCCGAGTGGATGGGTTGCGGTGGAATTCCCCTACAAACCACCAGCGGCCACTCCGGCACAGGCGGCCCCCAAAACCACCCGGGCTTTCCGCGCCAACAAGGTAAATGTCGCGCCAAACACCCGGGCGGTGAAGCACGTGGACGGCGAGATCTACCGGGGGGACCAAGTGTTTGGGAGTGAGGTGATAGGTGACGGGTATTTGATTGATGCGGGTGACGGGATTGTTGTTAGGTTTGTTCCGGTGGTGGACTCCAGTCGTGAAAATCAAAAACTTCAGGCGATGCAGGGCACCCTCGAAATCCAGATGCCCGGGACGGTCACCAAGGCCCGGATCAAGCAGGCCATGACGGTTCTAGAAGATTTGGGAATCAACTCGAAACCCCCCACCCCGGTTCAAGAAGAGCTTTTGTACCTACACCGGGGTTTCTACCAAGCTCACCGAAGTAAACCGGGTAGGCGGGCAGCCGGTGGGAGGGACCACGTTCAGGTATATTATGACAAGATATGGGAGGCCGATATACCGGATGAGGAAAAACTCCACAAAATGAAGG
>TARA_R110000765_G_scaffold9685_5_pt1 | contig 30269 bp, 40 predicted proteins | sample TARA_R110000765 | Tara Oceans TARA_R110000765 (sample SAMEA4398168) | marine metagenome | biome: Polar Biome; feature: [MES] marine water layer (ENVO:01000295) within the mesopelagic zone...; material: water (ENVO:00002006), including particulate matter (ENVO:01000060) such as...... | reverse complement strand
TTTTAAATCAACGTTAAATATAAACCACAAACAATAAAAACAATGCCAACTATTTTAAGTAAAGACGTGACTAGGGAAAGTAATACGTTACGGGATGATAGAAACATTAATATCACCCTAACGTCAGACCAGAAAATACTTATGAAACTTAAAGGTATGAAGTCTGGTGCTGTTAGTATGGATATTGGTGACTTGTATGACCAGTTAACTGGTGGTTCCGCAGTGAAACCAAAGAAGGGTGTAAGTCATCAAAATAGGGTAACTGGTCGTTACGAACAACCAAGTGTTAAAGTAACCAAGACGGTGCTAAATGATTTAAGAAGTCAAAACGCGATATCTTGTTTAGATATCAATACGATGACCAAATTTGACCAAATTATTAAAGCGTTACTAGATAGCTATAAATGAAAAAAGCGGGGATATCCCCGCTTTTAATCAAAACATTTAACTTATCAAACTACTTGACGTCTTCTGGTTTATCCATAGGCATATCCCCCGACATGTCCTCTGGTTTATCAACCATAGGTTCTTGATGCGCATTAATAGCACACATACAGGGTTCTGAAGCGCAATTAGGGCATTTGCCACCAATACGATACTCCATCATTGGTTCTTCCATCATTGGTGGCATTGGTTCTTCCATCATTGGCGGCATTGGCTCTTCCATCATTGGTGACATTGGTTCTTCCATCATTGGCGGCATTGGCTCTTCACCACCCACAAAGACTGGAGTTATTTTAGCCGTAAAGCCATTTACCATGTCACAAATCATGTTTGACTTGTTTTCCTGTAAGACCTTAGTAGCTTCAATTCTAGCCATTAATGTAATCGCCTTGCCAAAGGCATCGAATTGTTCTTTTGGCATTTGGGTAAAAAACCCATCGTCAGCCAAAAGGATTTTACCTAGTTCCTCCAGTTTAGCTTCAAGTTCATTTAGTTCCATTTTTTATTTTTTTTTGGTTGTTGTTATAATAATAAATAGTTAACAAAAAGAGTAACGGTTGGTGGTTTTTAGATATTTTCCCACCAGTTACCTGATTCAACCATATACTCTTCAAGATATGAAATATCTAGTTCCCACTCGTGTTGGCTTCGTTGATTAAATGTGTCAAATGACTGATTAATGTACGCTGTAACCTCTTTTTTTGTCATCTGGTTAACTTTGGATAGTTGATTAATAACAATATCCAGCTCACCTTTAATTGATGCTAGACCAGCGTGTTTTGATTTATGACAAAATGGGCAAAGAGAAATTAACCCAATTAGTGTTTGTGTATGTTTTTTATCATCATATTCCCAGATTTCGTGACATTCAACCTTATGTCTTACACCCTGATTTGTACCAACGTCCCCACAAATTTCACATTTGTTTTCAGCCTTTGCATATGATTTTCTCCTTATTTTATCCCATTCCGATTTGGTTACATTGCTTCGAACATTGCTATAAAAACATGTTGATGGAACTAATTCAATTGTTAACTTCATTTTACGCCCCTAACTATAAAGTATTCTTTATATTCTTCTCTTGGTATTAGGTAACCTTTAGTGTTACTGTTTTGGTCCCCACTGAACTCAGTTTTAAAAAACTGATTGTTTTTTATTAGTTCTTTAAGTTCGTTGGTTTTTATGTACCATATTTCTTTAAGATACTTGTAATGCATAACAAACCAATCAGCTTTTGTCACTTCAATGCCAGATGTTTTACCTCGACATTCAAATTCAATAAACATATTTCCAGTATCAAACTGAGGGAAGCAATAGACATCGGTTTTAATTTCGTATTTAAGTTGTATACCACCCTTTTCAACCAAAAGGTCATAACAGTTATCTTTGTTATCATCAATGAATTTAGCACCCATTGACTCTAAATCAAACAATACATCTTTCTCGCCTTTCTCACCGATGGCTAGGTCTTTGTTAAAATTATAATTCGCCATATAGTAAATATACTAAAAATTTTACCAATAATCAATATATTTATATCTAAAGTATTACTATGAAGAGAGTTAAATTAACCGAATCCCAATTAGAGCGTTTGGAATCAGAAATTGGTACTAGTCAATCTGATGATTTGGCCAGAAAGATAGACGTAGCAATAACTAGTATTGATGAATCTATGAGCTATAAGGAGTTTGCTGAGGCTGTGGCTATAGTATTAAAAGAACAATACGGTGAACACAATTTTGAACCATTTATGAGTCACCTTAGCACCAAGCTTTAATTTTTTTTAAGGGCTGAATTAAGTGCTGTATCGTCAACATTGAATATTTTAGCTAACGAATCACTAATTAGATTTTTAACCTTTTCTTTTTGACCTCGTTCAATGATTATTGGTGTCAGGTCATCGATAAATAGTGTTCTTTTAAACCTTTTTGCTTTAGGTTCTTTAGTTCTTTTGATTGGGTACGTTTCATTCATATAACTTTTAATTATATCGATTAGTTCTTGGTTCATATTGATAAATATATTAATTATCGATATATTTGTTGTATGGATAGAATTATTGAGTCGCATATAATGGTTGTTCTGATTGAACTTCTGGTTCATTATTATGATACCAACGGTAAGAAGGTTGGTAGTTTTGACACTTATTGTAATTACATTGCAAGTTATCTGAACGGTAACGTTAAAACCTTACCTAAGTCACAAACCCTTTTGTTTGACTACCTTGTTGAGCAAATGGGGCGACAGTATGGTTTACCCCATGACCCTTGTTTAGGCCAGATTGCCGAATTGTTTACTGGTGGTTATTGGAAAAATGTTTATCAACACCAGCATGAATCGAATCGGTTTCTATATGTTTGACATATTTATATATATATGGTAAGAAAGTTAATCATAAATGAGAGTCAAATGAAGTCATTGATTACGTATTTAAACGAATCGGATGTTTATACCGAAACGATTAAGCGAATTATTGACGACCTTAATTTAAATTATGAACCAGTTATTGTCAGAGAAAGACGAGGTGGTGAATATAATGAATTACCATCGTTTAGAATAAAAGCCGATGATACATTAACCAACGGTAAACACCTTTTATATTACTTAAAAAGAAAGTATGATGGTCTTGGTAAGAAATTTCTAGCACAGGTTATTAGAGATTGGCTTGATGGTAGTATTGATAACTACCGTTTATCTAGTAATGTCGGAATGAGTGAGTAATTATTACTAATGAAAGGGAGAATACGGGAAATATTGAGAGGTTCATATGGTGAATTCTCAACAATGCTTGAATCACAATACAAGACCGTAATGTTACAAAAATTATCGAGCAAAAATAGAAATCAGGTTCGCGCTTGGTTAACATATAATCAAGTTATATTGGAGTTGCGTGATAGCCTTAAAAATTCACTTAAAACAAAAGAGTTACAATATAGGTTAACAGAAGGCGAGAATCCAAATATGGCTTGTTTAGACGTTATGACCGAATTGAAATCGGAATCGCCTGAATTAACTAGATTATACGAAAAAATTATGAACTTTTAATGACGTTAGACATTGTTAAATGATATTTATTATTAGATAACAATGTTAGAAAATACCATTAAAATGGATATAAAAAATTTTATATTAGGTAACTGTTCACCGAACAAAAATAAGTTAAATTCAGACTATAAAACCTTTATGCTTAACACAATAAATAATTGTACTGACGAACATGTTGAGCGTTGGGAAAATTATAACGATATAATTGACGAGGTGGTGAGATTGGGTTACGATGCTGAGTTTGAGGAAATAAAGTATCGAATTACCGATAGTGAGAACCCTAATGAGGTATTGCTTGACGTATTTGAACGTATTGAGCTGAGTCCAATCTTAATGTTCCATTCAAGACATTTAGAGGATTACTTGGAGATTGATAAATACTCTAAGTTCTTCAACTAAAATTGCTTTATCAACATTTGTTTGATATATTTGTTTAATGGGTAAAAAATCTTATGATATAACCAAACGTCTTAAATTTTTGGCTGAGAGGTTCAACGTCTTTGACCAAGATGAGGGATACGAGGCTGAGTTGGAGACATTTTCTGATTATGATTACACTAGTGATATCAAGGACCCGTTAACTGACACCGTAATCGCGGTATATTCTGATAAGGAAAAGAGTAGTGGTCGATTTAAGAGGAAAATATCGATATCCTTGTGGGTGTTTAGTAGTATGATTTCTGCTGACCCAACCGAAAATAAGATGTTTCTTCAGTGGATGTTGACGGTTTACTATAACTTGATAAAATCTGATGATATAGGTGGCGCTATAAGGTTTGCGTGTGAAGATTTACCAAAAGCTAAGGGGTACTTGGAGTTGTTTGAATCTAATAAACGAAAATCAAACTTCAGACGATTATGTGAGAATAATTACAATTTAAGCGATATATCCGACCATTCAGACATAAATTCATATAACACATTATCGTTATTATTTGATGCTGTTGACCCTTTCATTGAAAAAGATGTTTCTGGAATAAAATCGATGATGATGCGATTTGTAAATATGAATGAGGCTGAGTTGGTATTCAAGAATCGTAATCATATCGTGTATGTACCAAAAACAAGAAACGCTTCGGTTATCTTTGAACGTTTTACTTCATGGTGTACCTCAGTTACCGATAACGGTATGTTTAAATCATATACGGATAGTCTTAGACCTGACGGTAAAAAATCAAAACTATATATTATAATTACAGAAGCATTTCTTAGTGGTGAATCTGACGCTATATACCAAATACATTTTGAGCGTAACCAGTTTATGGATAAAAGTAATCGTGCTGTATCTGGTATGGGTATCATAAGTAAGGATAAGGAATTATATAGCTTTTTTGAGAGTGAGTTAATCTCAGTACTTGAAACGATACCTAACTTATCATCAACAAACCCGTATTTCACTTGGGTCCATAGATTCAATATGGGTTATATATTACTAAGGTTGATGTCTTCAGATATAGTGTCTTTAAGGTTGGTTGATAAGAATCTGGGTAAGATTAACTCAGAAATTAATAGATTTAAGGGTTTAAAACATTTAGCACTTATAAATTGTAATATTAAATCATTTACAACGAATATAGCTAACATTAAAAACCTTGAGGTTATTAGTTTGAATGAGAACCCGATAACCGAATTACCCATGGGTTTGGAAAACCTTAAGAGTCTTAGGTTTTTAAGTCTAAATAAAACAAACATATCAAACATACCAGAGGCTATATCCCATTTGGACGTTACCAATGGTGGTTCATTATCATTTATATCAATAGACGATAACGATAAGTTACATCAACAGATAAGTCGATATTTACCAAATACTAATATAATAACAAATAAAAAACTAATTTCAAATGAAAAAATTCAATCTAGTTGACACTGAGGGGGAGGTTATCAATGTTGTTGAAACTAATGATGGTCATTCAGCAATTGTATACTTTGCCAAAATGAAAAATCTGAGCACGTTTCAACTATTAAAAATTTTCGAGGTTATAGAAAATAAATAGTCTTTTTATTTTTTTTGGTATATTTATTAATGAAAGAATAACATCTTAAGCTTAAAAAATATTTAAAAATGCCAAAAGTAGTAAGAATCTCAGAAGAAAAATTGGTCAACATGATTGACAATCTCGTAGCAGAAGAAGTTGAAACTAGAAAAGCTGAATGGCTTAACGAGCAAAAGTCGGCAAAAGAAAGCTTACTTGAAAGTAGGTTAGCTGAGCTGGAAGGTAAGGTTGGTGGACTTTCTAAATAAGTAAACTAATTATTACGTTTAATATTAAAGCTGAAGCGATTGCTTCGGCTTTTTGTATTTGAATCATTTACAAAAACGTTTTAACACCTATTTTTATGGTGTAATGAAAGTTAGAAAAGTATTAGATAGGTCCCTTGAACCTTTAAGGTCTAGGGTGGTTGTTGATGAGTTTGTAAAGGCCAGTGAAAAGGCCTTTGATTGTGAATTCAATGGTGTATCAGAATTTTATGGTTGGCAATTACCTGATGATGAATTATTAAAAGATTTTTCAATTGGTGTAATCGTTGGTGGTTCGGGAACGGGTAAGTCGACATTACTTAAGGAGTTTGGTGGTGAGTTTGAACCATACTGGGAACCTTATAAGGCTATAGTGTCACACTTCGACTCACCAGATGAGGCAATAAATAAACTAACCGCTGTTGGGTTGAATACGGTACCGAGCTGGTACAAGCAATATCAGGTATTGTCCAATGGTGAGAAGTTCAGAGCTGATTTAGCTAGAAAGGTAAAAAACAACGCGGTAATTGATGAGTTTACTAGTGTTGTTGACAGGAACGTGGCTAAAGCGGCCAGTGTCGCATTGTCGAGGTATATTAAGAATAACTCATTGAAAAATATAGTAATATCCACATGTCATCATGATGTTGTTGATTGGTTGGAGCCAGATTGGGTTATAAATACTGATTTGGGTCATTTATATGACGGTTTTTTTTTACCCGACCAGCACTCAATCTCGAAATATATAAGGCAGACCGTAGTGTCTGGGGAATGTTTAAAGACCATCACTATTTAAGTGGTGATTTATCAAATGCGTCTAGATGTTATGTTGGTGTCTTAGATGGTAAGGTTGTTGGTTTCAGTGCGACAATGACAATGCCGAATGGTAACATTAAGAACGCTTGGCGTGGACATAGAACAGTAATACTTCCAGACTATCAGGGTATGGGTCTTGGTGTTAGATTCTCAGACGCTATAGGTCAAATACATTTAGAACAGGGTCATAGATATTATAGTAGGACGGCACACATCCGAATGGGTTATTATCGGGAACAGTCAACATTATGGAAGCCAACCAGTAAAAATAGGAAGTTAAGAAAGGATATTACCCACGAAAACATATTTAATAATCACTATGCTGATAATAAACGGGTATGTTTCAGTCATGAGTACATTGGTGAACAATAATTTGGTTACTTGTAAGTTTTTAACTATATTTGTAATCTAACTTTTAAATTAAACTAATTATGGATAAGAAAACAGTAATAACTTTCAGCGTTCTAACAATAATAGTGGCCGTATTATTTTACCAGAACATTAGATTATCCAGTCGAATCGAAAGATTGGAGGTGTCAGATAGTATTGAACAGGTTTATGTTGATAACTCGATAGAATTACCAGATAGTTTTGATTACGTTTATAATAGGTTTGAAATATATAATCCTGAGCTTGATACTGAGACAGTTGTATTATTCCTAAAATCAATTGACCAGTTTAGTTTGAGGGATGGGTTAGTATTTGACCTTTTAGTTGGTCAGATAATGCTGGAGAGTCAGGCTAAGCAGTTCTATATTGGTGGTCATGCTAAACACGGTGAGGTTATAAGGGGTGCTTCTGGTGAGGTAGGTATTGCCCAGATAATGCCAACTACTGCGATGCACTATCTTAAAAATGTTATTAAGGATGATGGAAGTTTTAAGACTTTAGGTGTTAGTGATTACTCATTTATGTTTAACAAGCATTTATCAAAACAAAAAAGATATGATTTAACTGTAAGATGGTTAACTGACATAAAAAATAATCTTGCGTTATGGGGTTTTATAATGCGAGATAACTTAAGAGAGAACGGTGTCTTAGAGGGTTTCGTTGCTTATAATGTCGGTAAAGGCGGTTTAAAGCGATTTCTAAGAAGGTTTAGACACCCAAATAAGCATAGGTATATCAAGTCGATAAAAGATACGTTAGATTACACTTCAGGACTTTTAAGTGTTTGATTTAGATTAACGAAAGAAAGTGTATAGATTATCACTGATTCGTTGTGCCCCAGCTTTCACCCAAAAGTGACTGTTGTCAGCATTAACGGTCAGTGATATTTTTTGTATGTTAGGGAACTTCTTATATAGAAGTCTAAGAGTGTAATTTATAACCTCCAACCGATTCTCATCTTCTGGAACTTTAACGTCCAATAACATTAGTTCGTCATCTGAAGGTTTACCACTCACGTTGGTAACCTCAATACCACCAACTGGTCTACCATTTTTAGTTATTAAATAGATAGTACTTTCTGGTGACTCATCCATAGTTTTTAACACAATCTTACTTTCTCGTAGTTCGGACTTTTCAGTGTTAACTACCTTTTTAGGTATAACAATTGAATCATAATCATCCATTGTTAGTAAAGAACCTTTTAAACTTAACTTTGTAAGTCTTTCAGCAATGTCGTGAAGGTCCATATCGGTTTCAGCGTCTTCTCTTGCGTATTCAATCAATCTGATGAATAAGGGTACGTTTAATTTAAGTACGTCCTGTGGGTTTTCTGTCGAGTCTTTTGCCATTTTTAATAATCTATCTATATGTAAATACAAAAAAAGGTCAGAAATTCTGACCTTTTCAATTTTATGTGGTTATTATTATTTATTTCACAAACACCTTGTCGGTTTTTTTGTTATATGATATTTTAATAATTGAACCTTCTTTTATATTACCATTTAAAATCTCATCAGCAATTAGATTACCAATATGTACTTGTATTGCACGACTCAATGGTCTAACCCCATAAGCCTCATCGTAACCTTCGCGAACTAAGAAATCAATAGCGCCCTTGTCCAGCGTAATTTTATAACCTAGGTCGGTTAGATTGGTTTTCAACTTTTCAACTTCAATACCTATAATCTTTTTAATATCATCGACAGTTAGCGAGTTGAATATTATGGTATCATCGATACGGTTTAAAAATTCTGGAGCAAATTTCTTTTTAAGCGCCTTTTGAATGATATTTCTGTTACGTTCTTCTTTATTGACAATTGTAGCATCGGTTTTAAAACCCACCCCACTACCAAGTGTTGATAATTCTTTAACACCGATATTTGACGTTAATATAATTAAACAGTTCTTAAAATCGACTTTCCTACCAAGACCATCGGTTAATTGACCCTCATCCAGTAATTGTAATAGTAGGTTAAAAACGTCTGAGTGAGCCTTTTCAATTTCATCTAACAGAATAACGCTATATGGTCGTCTCCTTACCTTTTCGGTTAGTTGACCACCCTGTTCGTACCCGACATAACCTGGAGGTGCCCCGACCATTCTAGATACAGTATGTTTCTCAATATATTCTGACATATCCAAACGAATCAGAGCATCTGAATCACCAAATAACTGCTCCGCTATTTTTTTAGCTAATTCGGTTTTACCAACACCTGTAGGTCCTAGGCAGATAAAACTACCTATTGGTTTTTGTCTATCTTTTAGACCTAATCGGTTTCGTTTAATTGCCTGTGTTATCTTGTCGATTGCCTCATCTTGACCAATTATCGACTGTTTCAACACAGCACTCATCGCTGATAGTCGTTTATTTTCTTGACTAGAGATTTTATTAAGTGGAATACCAGTCATTGTTGATATTACCTCACATATCTCATTAACACCAACATCGGTTCGTTTTTTATCCAGTTGCTGTTCCCACTTTAAATTTTCAGCTACTAGTTTTTCAGTTAATTTACCTTCCTTATCTCTAAGTTCGGCAGCTTCTTCATATTTTTGTCTACTAACGACTATTAATTTTTGTTCGGAAATTTTCCGCTTTTCAATCTCAAGTTTTTTAATAGCAGCTGGCTTTTCTTGTGAAACGTTTGTTGCCGCGCCAGCTTCGTCAAGGATGTCGATTGCTTTATCTGGCATCGCTCTATCAGTTATATACCTATCAGATAGTTTAACGCACTCTTCAATAGCGTCATCACTATAACTAACTTTGTGATGGTTCTCATACGTCCCTCTTATATTCATCAAGATGGTGATTGTTTCGGCAACTGTTGGTTCATTAATCAATACTTGTTGAAACCTTCTAGTCAAAGCACCATCTTTTTCTATATGTTCTCTATATTCATCCAGCGTTGTCGCACCGATAACTTGTAAATCACCGTTTGCTAGGGCTGGTTTAAAGATGTTTGCGGCATCCAATGACCCGCTTGCATTTCCAGCGCCAACCATTGTATGTAACTCGTCTATGAATAAAATTATTTCTGGATTATCCTTAATTTCATCAATCAAAGTTTTTAATCTTTCCTCAAATTGACCACGATATTTTGTACCAGCAACAATTGATGCCATGTTAAGTGAGTATATTTTCTTGTCAGACAAGACTCTTGGTGCTTCACCATCAACAATTAGTTTAGCGATACCCTCAATTACTGAAGTCTTACCAACACCTGGGTCACCAATTAATACTGGATTATTCTTTTTTCTTCTTGATAAAATCTGAGATACCCTCTTTATTTCCTTTTCTCTACCGATTACTGGGTCAATTTCACCATTTTCAGCGGCAAGAGATACATTCCTACAAAAATTATTAATTACTGGTATTGCACTTCTAGCAACCCTTTTATTCTTTTTAACCCTTTTATTATTCTCGTCCATTGGCGTTTCATCAAAGCTTTCTCCACTCATTATCGTTTCTTTAAAGTTATTATAATTTATTTTAAATTTATTAAGTACTTTGGTTATTTTAAGGTCCTCTATGTTTAATGTTGATAACATAACGTGTGCGGTATCAACCTCAAAATCACCAACCAATTCAACCTCATCATCAACATTATCAAAAACTTGTTTGACTTCTTTGTTGAAGGGTATTTTGTCAGCAACTTTGACCTTTGGTGTTAGTACCCCATTATGCGCAACTTCATATATGGTGTCATAAAGAGAATTTACATTAACACCCATTGTTGTTATAGCTTTTATCGCCCGATTCTCACCATCCATTATCATACTTAATATGATATGTTCTAAGGTTAAATGACTACCATTTATACTAGTAACATCACTCAACGCATCCCTCATTATTTTCCTAACACTAGGCTTTACATTTTTACCCATACTAACTAATTTTTATTTACTACAAATATACAAATAAATATCCTAAAAACAACATTTGACAATCTTAGATTAGTTTAGTATATTTGTAATAAATAATATGATATGAAATACATAGATATAGGTAAGGTAGAAGTTTATCTGAAAGGTGCGTGTGGTGGTGGTGGTTGTGATAGCTGCGATTGTGACGTAATAATGTATGAAGAGGCTAAGGTTTATACCTCTGGTGACCACTACGTTATAATGACAACAGATGGTTTAGATGATGATATGGTTATCGAAACTTTTGATTTTAATAAAGTAAAAACAGTAAAAATAAATTAAAATGGTATTACATCGAAAACAAACTGAGGGTGGTATTAAGGCACTATATAAGTCCAGTAACATTCTAGCGTCAATTTATAGCGAGAGTACAAAGGGGCTTGAAATTATATTTAAAAGGGGGTCAAGATACCTTTATGAAAACGTAACAGCGACAGATTACACTAGGTTTGAGTTGGCTGATAGTCAAGGTAAAGTACTTAACTCACACATTAAAGCATATACATTCAAAAAACTGGATGATGTTGACCCAAAATCAATAGAGGAATCGATTTTAACGTATCGGTCCGCTGAGATTGATAACTTATATACTAATGGGTTATCAGACATTCTTTCACTGATTGATGGGGCACCTGAAAAATACGACAATAAGATATTAAACACTATTGCCGATAAGTGCTCAAAATTGATAGTAACCATCAAACAGTATGGGTGATGAAAATAATGGGAGTTCATTTGACCCTATTGAGCGTGTGTTGTGGTTGATATCAGCAATAACACTGATTGGATTAATATTAATTAATATAATATAGTAAAATGAATCAATTAGACTTAGATTATCAAAATTTATTAAGAGATATTCTTGACAATGGGGTAGAAAAGAATACTCGTAACGGACAAACCATTTCTGTATTTGGTAGGTCTATTAGATACAAATTTAAAGATGGTAAATTTCCACTACTCACAACCAAGAAAATGTATTTCAAAGGGATTGTAACAGAATTGTTATGGTTCTTGCGTGGTGATACAAACATCAAATACCTTATTGATAACGATTGTCATATTTGGGACGGTGATGCTTATAAGAATTTTATAAGCCACCCAGACTATAAAGCTGAAAACGTTGCTGATTTAATGAGTTCACAAGCTGGTCAATTAGTGAAATGTTCGACTCAAGAAGAATTCATCAACAAAATCAAAACAGATAATGAGTTTGCTGAAAAGTGGGGTGAGTTAGGGCCCGTGTATGGTAAACAATGGAGAGGATGGAGGACAATAGATGATTCAGAAATGCGAATTCATACATATGAAACTGACCAAATCTCAAACTTAATAGAACAACTTAAGACAAATCCTGATAGTAGAAGGTTGATGGTTAACGCTTGGAATGTAGGTGAGTTAGACCAAATGACGCTCCCACCTTGTCATTATGGATTTCAAGTTTATACAAGAGAGTTAAGCTTTCATGAGAGGTGGTCTTTATATTCCGATAAACCATATGATGGTAACGGTTTAGGTATGATAAATACTTTAGACTTTTTAGATGATAATGAAATACCTAAAAGAGCAATCTCTTTAATGTTTAATATGAGAAGCAATGATGTTCCATTGGGTCTTCCTTTTAATATAGCATCATACGCTTTATTATTAGAGATTATCGGTAAGATGGTTAATATGGTACCTGATGAGTTAATTGGTAATTTAGGGGATGCCCATATTTACAAAAATCAAATTGATGGTGTTAACGAACAATTGACAAGAGAGTCTTATCCATTACCTAAATTAGAGATTAGTAATAACATTAACTTTGATGGTACGATTGATGATTTTGTAAATAGTTGTTTAAAGTCTGATTTCCAAATCAGAGAATATGAAACTCACCCAACAATAAAAATACCACTATCTAATTAATGGGTACTACAATTTTAAAATTAGATAAGGACAATCGCATGTTGCGATTTGGTTTCGGTAAGAATAAGGGTAACTGGTTTTGTAGAATTGACTTTTGGTACTTCGGGATTAGAATAACACCATAAAATGAGAGGAATAATTGCTGTTAACAATTTAGGATACATCGGATTAGACGGTGAATTACCATGGAAAAGTTCAGAAGATTTAAAACACTTCAAGAAACTAACAATGGGTGACCCAGTATTGGTTGGTTACAGAACTTATGAAACATTACCACCACTAAAAGGTCGTAAGATATTGTTAGACGATGTTAACCGTCATGTTACAATGTTAGATAAAACTATCGATGATATACCGTTTGATTATTACAAGGACGGTGATGGGTTATGGTGCATCGGTGGTAAGAAGACTTATGAACGGTATGCTGACTTTTTTGATGAGTTACACATATCACACATCGATGATAATACTATTGGCGACACCATGTTTCCAGATTTTAGTAGATTAACCCCAGATTGTAAGGTGGTCAACTATTACTTTGGTGGTGATTGATTGTTACCATTACCATTACAGTATTAACTTTAGGAAAAAAACTTACATAATTTTATGTGAGTTTTTTTTTTGGACGGTTATAAGTCAAAAGAGTGAGAGCTAGTTTAATGTTTAACATATTAACATTAATTAATGATAATCTAACCTATTTAGTTTTTTTTCGTTGCATCACCATATTTATTAAAAGAAATAAAGATTTATAAACATGTCAAGTTTTCACGGAAAATACCCAATTATACACGATGCTGATGAAGCGAACCTCACTGGATTCACTTATCTAGAGGTCTATTGTGGGTCGAATCACACAGTAACGCTAAACGGTACCGAGGTTGTAATGGTTGCTGGTAGCAGTATTGAATTAGTCGTTAATAGTATTTCTGGTGGGGGTAGTAATAAGATATACCTATTGGGTATGCCTAAGAATGTTCTGGTAGGTAGTAGTGTGCTAGGTGGTACTGGTGGATAATAATTAAAAAAAAACGAATAGATGAAAAAGAATAATATTAAACCAACAGGACTTAAAGGTCAAGAACAGGTTAATAGAATGATTGAGCTTATGGGTCAAACACTAATTAAAGAAGGTGTTGACCGTTCAGTTATTGAGTTAACTAAGGTAGGTCCAGATGGTAAGTCTTACGGTATTGTAAGAGAAAACCATGAATATTATATAAAGATTGCTGAAGGTACTGAGAACCTAACTAAAGATAGCTTCAACTATATCGGTGGTCTTAAAAACAAAAAAGACTTTGCTTACCCGTCATACGCTAAGGCTATAAAGCATTTGAATTATAAGTTCAAGTCTTTGGACGAGGCTTACGGTACAAAATCAAATATTAATGTATTTGAAAATGACTCATTGGTTGGTGAGCATCACTCTATTGCTATGGATAAAGCTTTTAGTGATACAAAGCCAATGTCTAAAGATATCGAAAAGGAATATATTGTTGATAAAACTGGTGAAGACCTTTCATTTGATAATAAAGAAGGGAAGGAAAAAGACGGTTTTGGTGATAATGTAGCTGAAAAAAGTTTTATGGATGAGTTGGAGGATGTAAAACTTTCTGAAACTGAGGAAAGAATCGACCAGATGATTACTGGTGATGTTGAACCTGATATTATGGTTTCGGAAGATGATGTTGCGGTTTCAAAGCCATTGAGTATTTTGCGGGGTATTGAAGTTATTGATGATGCAATCGCAAAGGCTACAGGTGAGTACAAGCTTGATGAGATGTCAACAGCTACCGAATTACTTAAAAAGTTCTCTAAGGACGAGGTTATCTCAATCTTGGAAGACGTTACTGGTAAAAAAAAAGTCTAAACGAAACTAAAGCTGACGGGATGTCAACTGGACTCTTCGCAAACGAAGAGGACGGATACGCTTTAGAAGAAACAAAGTATAAACTTAAAGTTGATGCCCCAGCATCAGAAACTACATCCGAACCAGATTCGTCTGATTCGGATTTTGGTTTTGGTGATTCTGAGGGTGATGAGGTTGCAGGTTTTGATGATGATGAAACCCCAAGCGATGATAAGCCGTTTGATGACGAACCATTTGATGCTGGTGTTGAAGCTGATGAAACAGAAGACCCAAAGAAATTCATACAGCAGTTATCTGGTAAATTAGGTCAATCTCTAAGGGATTATGAAGAGGGTTTGGATGGTCCAGACTTTGAGCTTGAGAAGTTCGCAATAAATTCTGTTATATCAGCTACCAATACGTCTGAAATGGATAAAGAAGACCAAGAAGATATAATCAAAAAGGTTGAGACTAGTGGTTCGGATAAAGAGGTTGAAGATAAAGAGGTTGAGCCAGCTGATAGTGAGGAAGAAGAAGTTGTTGATGTTGAGGTTACGGATGATGAAGCTTCGGGTGAGGTTTCTGATGATGACGATATTGAAGAGACTTTTAATGAGTGGGCTAAACCAATGCAGCTAAAAGACACTGTTATCGTTTCTGACGGCCTTAAATACCATTTGGATAACAAGATACCATTGGGTGAGTCTGCGTTCAGATATGGCTCTGAAAAGTATATCCATTTATTAAAAGAGATTAAATCACTTTATAGCGGTAACTTAATCAGTCTTAACGAGAATGATGAGTTTATAGTTAATGATGAGACGCCAAGAATCGCAATGGTTGATGGTGAAGAACTTTTATTAAACACAATTTATGAGGAGCTTGATGATGAGGTTTCAGTTATAAATGAGTTGGACGATGTTATCGCAAATTTACCCACATTTACACAGCTGGCTGCATTAGGGGCACCAATGTTAGCTTTAGTTATTAGAGACATACTTAAAGGTGAAAAGAAAAGTGCTAAAGAAAAACTAGAGAAGGGTTTAAAAGATAAAGATGGTGGTGAAGAAGTTACAGAATCATTAATAAATGATTTAACGACTTTACTGAAAGAAGCTGAATATAAGGGTAGAGATGTTAAACTGAACAAACCAAAGAGGGGTGGTTCAAAAAAATTCTACGTTTATGTTATGAATCCAGAAACTAAAAAGGTTAAAAAAGTGTCATTCGGTGCAAAATCTGGTGGTGGTAATTTAGCTGTAAAGTTAAAAGACCCAAAAGCGAGAAAGGCATTTGCTGATAGACATAACTGTGAAGATAAAAATGATAAGACCAAGGCTGGATACTGGAGTTGTAGATTACCTAGATACGCGAAATCTCTAGGATTATCTGGTGGTGGTACATGGTGGTAAACATAAGTAATTATGAGTGGCAAGAAAAAAATAAACAATCATGAATTTAATATTTATAAAAAATAAAGAACCTAAAACGACTAAGGACGTAATTATTGAGTCTCTTAAGTCTTTAAACGAAGATAAAAAGTCTAATAACTATATGTTTTTCCAAAACATAAAGACTATATGTGATGCCGCAAAAGATATAATGGAAATGGATAAAGATACTGTCGATGAAATCCTATCAAACGGTCACGACTGGGCTTCAGACCATATCGCAACATCTAAAGATGACGTTGAGGAAGTTTATAACTTTTTAAAGAATAAAATTTAAAATGGATAAGCCATATGATGAAGAAAAAGATGAGTTTGGTGTAATAAAACGCACGTTTTATGAGACAGCAGATTCAGATGAATTTGTTTGGCATAGAGACCATGAGGATAGAGTCGTTATTCCTTTAGCTGAAAGCAATTGGATGCTTCAGTTTGATAATGAGCTTCCGATTAAACTTAATGTTAATGAAGAATATTTCATACCAAAAAATACGTTTCATAGGGTAATTAAAGGTTCTGGTAATTTGATGGTTGAAATCATTGAAACAACTTTTGAACTTGATGATTATGAGATATTAGGTGAGGGTGAAAAAAGTAAAAAGAAAAGTGTTAATGAAAATGTTGATAAAGCTACTATTAATAGATTTTTATCTGATTTTGGTATGCTTATTACACTTAACTTAGCTAAGGTTCAAAGTTATGCTGAGACTGATGAGGCTAAAAATAAATTAGCTGAGATGCAGAAAACACTTAACACGTTCGCATCAAAATACTTTGATGAAATAGACCCAACAAAAAACACAGAACTTTATACGCCAGAAACTTTATCAAAAATTATAGGTAGGGTTGGTGAGTATTTAAATTATATTAAACCACATATTGAGCAGTTGGTAAAAGACTGTGAGGTTAAAGACGCTTGGCTAAAGAAAATTCAAGATTTAAGTGGCGAATATTTAAGGGTAATTGGTAAAACTAATGAGAATCGTGTATATTTGATAAAAAATATGTTGAACGAAAATTCAGAAGTTTTGGATGTTGTAGAAGTTTTTAGTATTTATAATAGTGAAGATAGTCACACACTTGAACCTGAGGTTAAGCCGATTGAAAAGCCAGCCACAGTTCCAGTTAAACGACCAGATTCACCTTATACACCTAAAAGAAGGACTAAAAGTAAACCAAAAGCTAATAAATGAAGTTGATATACATAAATAGAATTGGTACTGATTGGAAAGGTAAGTTAATTTATGAGTTAATTTTCTCTAAATCTGATGATGTCGATGGTGAGGGTTGGGATGTTTATCCAGCCAGAAATCAAGCTGAACCACCAGAACGAGAGTATATTGATATGGTTGGTAGGATTGAGACCGATGAGATGTCGTTGATATGTATACAAGAGAGTGATACCTTTGCCGTTTGGGACGCCATTGATGGTGTGGTCGCAATCGCTTGGGAAGATATAAGTAGTTATAGTGAATACCCAGATAATCGATTGAATTTTTTCTTTGGTGACTCTGTTGATGTTGTAAAGGATAAACTTTACGCAAAGGATATAATAATTGAATGGAAATACGAAAAAGATGAAGTATCAGAATAAAATATTATCAGTATTGAAGGAGGCTATTAATACCAGTACCGAGGTTCAAGACATTACTACTGCAACACAGAACGCAGAAAATCAATTTAAGAGTCAGGGTTTTGGTGATGAGCAGTCTAAAACGTTAGCGATAAATGCCGTAACTAAATCGGTGATGGGTGATGATGACACTATGGAAGAGAGTAATGATATTGTTACTGAGGTAGAGGGTGAAGAAGTTCACACAGCTAAGTTTGACCGTTGTGTTAAGGATGTTGAGAAAGAAGGTAAGGTTGATAACCCGTATGCTATTTGTCAAGCATCAATAGGTGCTGACGCAATAAAAAAGGACCATAGAACCAAACCTGAAGATGAGTATGATAGGACTGACCGAGCTGACGAGGGTATGGATAATCTTGAGGTTCCAGATGATATTGAAGCTAACGAACAGGACTATGAGGTGCTGCAACAATTAAAGCAACAAGCGGCTGAGGAAGAAGCTAAAAGACGTAACGAATCGGTTGTTGGTAAGATTAAGAAGGGTGAATTGGAACGGGTTATGGAATCTTTAAAGCCTAAGAAGAAAATAATAAAAGTAAGAGAATTAAAAAAAAGTAAGTAATGTCTAAGTCATATGATAAGTTAATAAAAAAAGCTTTAAAAGAGTCAACTGATAAGGGTATAATTTCTGAGGGTTTCGGTTATCCAGATAATATGGCTGAACGAATGCACCCAGAGATTGAATCGGCTGTAACAGATAGAAAGACATCAATAGGTGACCACCCAGCATTACCAAGTGGTGGTGTTAGACCATATGACCAGAAACTTATTTTGGGTCGCTTTATGGAGGTTGTAAACGCTTGTAAAGAAGCGTTCGACATTAATGATATTAGTCAGAATGATTTACCAGAGATGGCCAGTGGTGTACAAAACTTACTTTTCGGTTGTATGGAGACTGAGCGAGACAATAGGTCAGAATTAGAGGCATTAGCCGAAAAATTAGTAAGGGAAGATTATGACGTTTCAGAAGGTTTAGTTGAATTCAATTGTAAATTGGTTGATGGTCTAACAATGGAGCGTCAACTTACCAGAGAATTACAAGAAGAAGACTTTACATTAGACTTTGAGAATGCTGACGCTATTGAAAATGCTGGTGGTGAGGTGATGAAAAGACGTATGATTAATTCAATGATTCAAGGTGGCGCTAATAAGTGTAATCACATGTATCATATGGGTAGAAAGGATTTAACGGACATTGACCCTACATTATTGAATAAGTATAAAAAGTTAATGGCTTTCAATGATTATATGTATTTTATGACACCAGAAACAGGTTCAGCAAAACCAGCGGGTGTTGTTAATGTTGACTTTAATGAGCAAGGTAAACCAGTTATAAATGCTGAAGCGCTTACATTTCCAGTTCTTATTCATGAAATGGTAAAGGGTGTGTTAGAGTTGGTCTCGATGAATGGTTTTACCGATGATGAAACCTTGAACGAATATGTAACTAAACATGCCGATTTTTTGGCGGCTGAGCCATGGGATTTGAGAATGGGTCCAGCGATATGGGATAAGGTTATGGGTTGTATCCCACCTAAAGACCATGACATGAAGCACCATGTTTTTCATGCGTTGGTTAAGAAGCCAGTAAACGAATTTAATTCGTGTATGAAAGAAATTATTACAGAAACAAAAGAAGCCAAAAAATTAGTATCTGAAATAATTACCGAGGTTAAACTTAAGCAGCTTGAAGAGGCGATTGATGAGGAGATTGCTATTAAGAGGGATGAGGCAGTTCAACGGTCAGTAACCGAATTAGACGATATAATGAACGAGTTATATGAAGGTCTTGGTGACTAGTCAATAACCAAAACGCAACATATTGGGGTTTTTACATATTTATATGTAAAAATAACTAATTTGTTAACCGCTAACGAGATATTAAAAGAATATACTAACTGTATATTAGACCCAATATACACAATTGAAACTTACTTTAAGACGTTCGATAGAACTAATAATGGTTTCGTACCATTTCATCTTTTTGAGAAGCAAAAAGATATTGTTAGGGCATATGAAGAGCATCGTTTCAATCTAGTTGCAAAACCTAGGCAAGCTGGAGTATCAACAACCACAGCCGCTTACTTGGGTGTTAAGGTAGCATTTGCTGATAAAGATAACCCAGAGGCTATACTGATTGTAGCAAATAAACAGGATATGGCCTTTGAATTCTTATCAAAGGTTAAGGATTTTTTAACTCAAATACCTAGATGGGTATGGGGTAGTGAATATTATGGTACTCCAGAGAAAGAGAAAAAAACAATCTTTATTTCAGATTCAAAGAAAGAAATAAAGCTACCTAACGGTTGCAGAGTAAAGGCTGTAGCAACATCTAAAGATGCATTACGTGGATACACCCCAACCTACTTGATAATGGATGAGGCTGCGTTTATAGAAGATGGTAAAGAATTATTTGGTGCGGCACTAACAGCTTTGGGTACTGGTGGTTACGCGACACTTATCTCAACACCAAATGGTCAAGACCCGTTGTATTATGAAACTTATGATTTAGCCATTAAAAAGGAGAATAACTTTAATGTTATTGAAATGCGTTGGTATCAGGATAATCGATACAATATAGACCTTAAATGGTATAGGTATATTGATAAGGAAAAACAAAATAGGGAAGAAGTAAAAGAAACAGAATTTACCTTTGAGTCGTATGATAGGTTCATAAAGGAGGGTTACAAACCAACTTCGTCATGGTACGAGGAAATGTGTCTTGGTATGAATAATGATGCAAGGATGATTGCACAGGAATTGGACGTATCGTTCTTGGGTTCTGGTGGTAATGTCGTTGCTGATGAATTCATACAACACCATAAATTAAACAACGCGTTAGAACCAAAATATGTTAGTGGTTCTGATAATGAATTATGGGTTTGGGAAGAGCCGATTGAGGGTCATGAGTATATTTTATCGTCAGATGTTTCGCGTGGTGACGGTGCGGATTCGTCAACATTTGTTGTCGTTGATTTTACCACAATGACAGAGGTTGTAGAGTATCAAGGAAAGGTACCACCAGATAAGTTGGCCGATATTTTATACGAATATGGTATATTATATAACGCACTATTAGTTGTTGATATAACTGGTGGTATGGGTGTAGCTACGGTATTGAAGTTGCAAGAGATGAAATACCCTAATCTTTACTATGACCAAAAAAGTAAGGGTAATCAGACGCGAAAGGATATGGGTAAGTACGACACTAAAAAAGAGACCGCTGGGTTTCAAGTTGGTACTGATAGAACCCGTTTAGTTGCACACTTCGAAAAAATGGTACGAATAAATTGTGAAGAAAGTTTAGACCACGGAATTAAAATACGTTCACGTAGGTTGCTTTCCGAACTTAACACGTTTGTTTATCTCAATGGGCGTGCTGACCATGCGAAGGGTAAACATGATGATATTATAATGGCTATGGCTATGGCGTTATATGTTTTAGAATATTCATTTAAAAGATTAACCCAACAAAAAAATAAGACAAAGAGTATGTTAAGTAGTTGGGTCGTTAATTCAGGTAATGATGGTCAGGATATGCCACATGGCGCAGCATCAACGAGTAAGAAACGGGAAACGCCAAACTTCGACCCACAGACGTCAAAAAATATGCAAGACCCAAAAGGTCAATATATGTGGCTTTTCTCTGGATACCGATAATTATATAATATAACACATTAAATAATGGGATTTCAAAAAGTATTAACAAGAAAAAATTACGGCACACTTTATAAGTGGAAGGCTACAACTGGTCAGCAAGATAAGTCAAAAGTAAAAAGTGGTGCCATGAAAAGTGGTTGCGATGCACAAGCTGGTAGTCAAGGTTATGATTATAATGTTGGTTATGTTGTTGAACAACAAATTATAAACGGACAACTCAATCGTTTGGCCTATGTTGAGTGTGACTATGTTAAATAACCTTCACTTTGAATCAATATAAAGTATAATAAAGAAAAAAAGATGGCAGCAAATAGAACATTATTTCAAACGCTTACCAATATGTTCGGACCATATGGTATCGACCCAGAAAGGGTAAGTAAAAAATATTCATTAGGTAATTCTGAATTACTTAGAACTGATTCAAAAGAAGAATATGATACGCAGAAATTACAGGCAAGACAAAACAATTATTTAAGTAATCAATGGGTAAAGGTTGAGAATGAGATTTTCCAAAAATCTATGCAATATGAAATAACCAGAATAGGTGCATATTCAGATTTTGAGCAGATGGAATTCTACCCAGAAATTGCGGCTACTTTGGATATATTAATGGAAGAGTCAACAACAGTAAATGATGTTGGTCGAGTTCTTAATATATATTCTGAAAGCCCAAGAGTTAAGGGTATTTTAGAGGACTTGTTTTTTAATAGGTTGGATGTACATGTTGCATTACCAATGTGGATAAGAAACATGTGTAAATATGGTGATAATTTCTTGTTTCTTAATACCGATGATAAAAGAGGTATTACTGGAGTTAAGCAACTACCAAATTTTGAGATAGAGCGTAGAGAGGGTGGTATATATGATGTGGTTAGCGCAAATGTAGCTGGTACTGGTGATGAAGATGATGCGGATAGAGATAAAGTAAAATTCTTTTGGAGAGGTAGAGATTTAGAATTTATGAACTGGCAGGTTGCCCATTTTAGATTGTTAGGTGATGATAGAAGGTTACCGTATGGTACATCAGTCTTAGAGAAGGCTAGACGTATCTGGAAGCAACTATTACTATCAGAAGATGCTATGTTAGTATATCGTGTTACTAGAGCGCCTGAAAGAAGAGTTTTTAAGGTGTTTGTCGGTAATATTGATGATGAGGATGTTCAACCATACGTTAACGACATCGCTAATAGGTTTAAACGTACAAGTATTATTGACCCAAATACTGGTCAGATTGACTTAAAATATAATCAATTAGCAAATGACCAAGATTATTTCATACCAGTAAGGGAAGAAAATTCACCAACACCTATTGATACATTACCAGGTGCATCGAATCTTGACCAGATTGCTGATATTGAATACCTCCAACGTAAGTTATTTACAGCGTTGAGGGTACCGAAGGCTTTCTTGGGTTACGAGGAACCACAGGGTGATGGAAAGAACTTGGCGTTATTAGACATAAGGTTTGCTAGAACGATAAATCGAATGCAACAATCGGCTTTACAAGAGCTGAATAAAATAGCGATTATACATTTAGTGTTATCTGGTTTAGAGGAGGAGATTGATAACTTTACCCTAACAATGAATAACCCATCCACGCAATCTGAGATGTTGAGGATTCAAAACCTACAGACAAAGGTTTCGTTGGTTAGGGATGCGACATCCGATATAGGTAACGGATTTAGCGTTATGTCACTTACAAAGGCTAGAAGAAGTATCCTTGGTTGGAGCGATGAAGAGTCTAAACAGGACTTCCTTGAGCAAAGAGTGGAAAAAGCAGCATCTGCTGAACTTGAGAACACTGCTAATGTTATTAAACATACTGGCGTTTTCGATAAGGTTGATAAGTTATATGGTGACATTAATATTGCCAAAGCTGGAGGTGCCCCACCTGAAGGTGGTGGTGAAGGTGGCCCTAGCGCTGGCGGTGGTGGCTTCGGTGGTGGTGGTATGGGTGGTGGTGACATGGACTTGGGCGGTGGTGACTTCGGTGAGTTCGGTGAGGAGGGTGATGATACTGGTGATGATACTGGTGATATCGGTGGTGATGATACTGGTGATATCGGTGGTGACTTCGGTGGTGACGATACTGGTGAAGCTCCTGAAGCTGAAGCAACAGAAGGTGGTGATGAGCTTGCTGAAGATTTAAGAGATATCGATAATCTATTGACTGAAAGGGTAAGTGAATTATCAAAAGAGCTTAATAATAAAAAGAAGGTTCATCAGGTAAATTATTATAAACGGTTGGTTGACTCATTGGATACTGAGGTCATTGAAAAAAAGATACTTAGAAATAAAGTAAAAATATTTGATGAGGGTTTGAGGTTGAATGAAGAGATTGAATCAATATTAAAAAATATAGATGAACTGCCAAAAGGTACTGATGAGTAACTTTTATTGATTCTACATATATTTAATTAAAAAGAGTTTATTATGCAAAATTTCGGAATAACTAAAAATATATTCAAAGAGTTCTTGGTTGAAAAGATATCAACTAAAAAAGAATACGATAAAACCAAGTTCAAACAGGTTATTAAAGCTTTAAAAGAGAATAAGATTTTGAGGAAGCAATTCAACGTCTATACTAATATTGAAAGCTTAGTTGAGAGTGATGAAACTCACATCTACGAATATATAACCGATAACCTATCATTATTTGACGGGATAACCAAAAAACAAATACAAGAGGCTAATAAGCATTTTAATAAGTTAGTTGTTGAGTTTGTTGGTGACTTTAAAGTTAATCCAGATGGGGAGTTAGTTGCGTTACCTGCACAACCAAAGGTTGGGCTTTATGAAGCTATCGACTATCTTATTTTAAATAAACATTCTGATAAGTCAATTAATAACCGTTCAACAAAAAAACAGTATATAAAAGAATACGTAAAAGGGAATAAGGTTATTGAGAAAGGAACTAAAGAACCAGTACCGTTGAATATGTTGTCAAAGGTGATGGTTGATAAATTCAATAGAAAATATGATTCTATTGATGAGAGTGGTAAGTTAATAATTAAATCATTAATTGAAAGTAGTTCTGACGAGAAATTTAAAACTTTTCACGCAATGGTAAAGGAGTGTGTGGGTATTGTTGACAATCTTATTGAGGGGGCAAATGAAGACCTTAAAGCTAAGTTATCACTAACAAAGGTAAAATTAATAGAGATGGGCTTTGAAGAGGATTCGTTTACTGATTCAATAACAAAGTTAGTTTCATTGAAAGATAAGTTAACCTCTTAGATTATGGATTACAATCTAAATCAAAAGATGATAACCGATATTGAGGTATGCGTTACCAATAGTTTTGAATTAGAGTCACAAACTAATTATGATTCGTGGTCGGTAGTTTTTGGTTGTGGCGGTATATCATGTAAGTTGATTAGGACCCCGATGGAGTACACTGGGTTTCTAGTAAGATACTCCCAAGATAGTGAAACTGGTTTACATTATAATGATTGTGAGTACGAACTACTTAAAGTTAAAGATGGTGAAATAGTAAATCTAGAAACAAACGAACGTTATAAAACTGGTGATACTTTATTTATCGATAAAAACAAAAAGCATAATATAAAGGCTGTTACCGAAAGTTATGTGTTTTGCATTATGACTAAACACAAATCAGTTCTTGATAAACTAAAAAATTAGTGTTTGACTATACCAGGTATTTTTATTATTATTAACTTATAAATTAACTAATAATGGAAAAAATAGGTAAAAAATTTAATCTTAAAGATTTTAAAAATTATAACGTATCATACGGTACTGTCGATAGTACAACAAGCCAATCAATATATCTAAGTATCTCAACGTGGGTTGAGCCAGAGCTGGTCTGTTTCGACTCTAAAAAAACAATATCAACTATTAATAAAACTATTAAGCGGTCAGTATATGATAACGTTAAAAATACTGATTTTGACGATAACTATATAATTGATGTTGATATACGGGAGTCTGGGTTCAGATACGGTAAATGTAGTTTTATGTCATGTGGTATAACATTGTATACTAACGCACATGTTAGTAACGTTAAAGATTCCACAGAAAAGCTATCAACTGACATAATAAATGCGCTAGGAGAACGCTTTTTAGGTACACTTTCATTTAAAAAAACTAAGAAATAGGCGCTTTAACGCTCAATGACATATTTATCTATAAAGAATAGATATGTCGAATAAATTAACAGTCACACAAGCGAACGTTTTAGGTGCCAATGCAACTGGTTTCGGTTACCTGATTGAGCATGACGCTGGTTACATTTCTCCAGAGGATAAAAGGAACCTACCCTTCATTAATGAAATGAAAAAACTTGAGTCTGGCGACCAAGTATTGGCTGAACCTTATTACGTGTATGCTGTACTTCAAAAGTATGGTGTTAAAAATCGTAACGGTAGAATTTACCCTGAAGACATTTTAAAACCAAAAGTTGAGGACTATCGTAAATTAGTTGATGATAGAAGGGCTGTTGGTGAACTTGACCATCCAGAGTCATCGGTAATTGCTGGTGATAGAATATCACATAATATTGTTGAGATGTGGTGGGAAGGTAATGTACTTATGGGTAAGCTAGAAATCCTAATGACACCTGGTTTTATTAACTTAGGTATTGCCTCAACTCTTGGTGACCATGTTGGTAATCTATTACGACATAAAATAAAGGTAGGCGTATCATCTAGGGGTGTAGGTTCGGTTGAAGATGTTCAAGGTATTCAATTAGTACAAAACGATTTTGAGTTAATCTGTTGGGATGTTGTCACAAACCCAAGCACTCCTGGTTCATGGATATTCCATGATATGAATAAATCAAAAGACTTCAAAGAAGAAATAACCGAAAATAAAAACACCCTCATAAAGGGTCTTGATGATTTTCTTTTAGGTTAATTTAATCAGAAAATTAATAAATGTTGAACTTTATTAAAATGTAACATATTTATAAACAAGTTAATGTTGTACAACTTTTTAATTTTTCATTAAAGTGTACATATTTATCTATAAACAAAAAATAAAATTTTAATCCAAGATATCAAAAATGGAAAAAAACAAAAATACAATTGCAGATGAAGCGCTGATGGACATTGAGGTCATCAGAGCAGCTTTAACAGAAAACGCAAAAGAAATACTTCGTGCTGTAACCAGAGAAGAAATTGATGGTGTTATTAAGGAATCTTTAAATGAAGAAGATTTCGAAGAAGATGAGGTTGACGCTGACGATGTTGATGTACTTGAGGTACCTGAAGAAGGTGAAGAAGGTGCAGAAGACTCTGAGGAAATCAACGCTGACTCTGAAGGTGAAGAAGGTGACGACATGGAAATTACTGATGTTGAAATCGAGACTCCTGAGAGTGAAGAAGATTCAGAAAACATGGATGATATGGAATTAGCTATTCCCGATGTTGATATGAATGATGACAGCGAAGAAATTGATTTAACGGATGCTTCAGATGATATGGTAATTTCTGTATATAAGGAATTATCAGGTGAGGATGAGATTGAAGTTGTTGGTGATGATATTCACTTATCGGTTTCCGAACCAGGTGAGTACATACTAAAGTCAAAAGATGCTAGTGTTGAAATGGATACTGATGAAGTTGAAATGGATACTATGGCTCTGGAAGGTGGTATGTATAACGAAGGTGATGATTGTGATGAAGAAGTGGTGTATGAAGTTTACATGGACGAAGAAGAATCCATGACTGAAGATGCTACTGAAGATTGCGAAGAAACCATGGAAGAAGGTGAAGACATGAACGAAGAAGAAGAGGCTCTTGAGGAGCAAATTCCTGTTGGTTCAGGTCAGGCGCATAGAGCACCTGGAAAGGCCAAAATTGGTCAACCACTTGGTGCTGGTGCAGATAACCTTAAAGAATCAAAAACTTCAGAATATGAGAAATTAATGTCAGAAGCTAACAAACTTAAGAAAGAAAACGGATTGTTCAAAAAGAACCTTTCAACTTTCAGAAAGATGTTGGCAGAGACTGCGGTTTACAACTCAAACCTTACCAATGTAACAAGACTCTTCTTGGAACATGCTACAACTAAAGATGAAAAGAAATCAATCATCAAGAGATTTGATGATGAGGTTAAGACAGTAAAAGAATCAAAAGCTCTTTATAAGAGGATTGTTGGCGAATTAGCATCAGCACCATCTTTAACTGAGAGTGTAAATGTGGTCGATAAAGATATGACTTCAGGTTCTTCAAATCTTAATTCACAAACAGCTTATGTAGATAATGAAACTTCTCGAATCAAAGAATTGATGGAGAGGGTTGAAGGTAAAAAGTTACTATAAAATAATAAAAAATAACAACGACAATTAAAAAACTAAAAAAATTATGTCACACTTATTAAACTCTGGTTCAGTTGGAAACATCGGACTTAACCACATGAAAGATGTAAGGAAAAAAGTACAAGAAAAATGGGATACAACAGGCTTCCTTACAGGCCTACAAGGACACGTTAAAGAAAACGTTGCCCAGTTATTCGAAAATCAAGCTGGTAGCTTGTTGACTGAATCTACTGATGCAGCATCATCTGGTTCTTTTGAAACAGTAGTATTCCCAATCGTAAGACGCGTATTCTCTAAGCTTCTTGCAAATGATATCGTATCAGTACAAGCGATGAACCTACCAATTGGTAAGTTGTTCTTCTTTGTACCTATTACCTCTAGTCGAGTAGACGCTGCTGGTAATGCTGGTGACCCTTATGGTCCTACGTCAACATATGACCTTGGTCCAAGTGGTACAGCTTTCTCTGCACATACTAGTATGGCTGCTGAGCAGTTGCCTACATGTGTCGCTGGTTCTTGCACTGATACAGCATTCCAAGCAAAAAATCTTTATGATTTATTCTACAACGATGGTATGTTTGATAACTCTAAGGGAGCACTTACAATACAATTTCACCAGTCTGCTCCAAAATTTAAATTGGTTAACGGTGAAATGACGATGATTACTACAGCTCTGGAGGTTTTAGCTACAGCTACTGATGGTACTGTACGTGAAGTAATTCTTGGTGTTAGTGGGTTTACTTCTGCTGGAAAAGGTCAATTGACTGGTCCTGATGGTAATGAAATGGATTCTGAGTCTTTCTTAGCTTCAATGAAAGTTATGGCTGGTACAGAGATTACTGACCCTAATGGGGCTGTGATTGCCACTACTGGCAGTTCAGTACCATTTAGAGTAGTAACTCAAAAGTATGGTAAAGGTATTGTTGATTATACTTCTATCTGCGATGCTGCTGGGATAATTTATATTGGTCTTGACCTTACACACCCAGTTGATATCAATGCTGCTACAACGACTTTCGATGGTTATATCGGTATGTCAGGAGCGTCATTGAGCGTAGCAAGTGGAACAACATTTATGGTTGCATGGGCACAGTATGCAACTCTAGAGCTTGAAACTGAAATGGGAGAAGTTTCTTTCCGACTTGACGATGTAGTTGTGTCTGTAGAGGAGCGAAAATTGAGAGCTACTTGGTCACCAGAATTGGCGCAAGATGTTAGTGCATTCCACAACATCGATGCTGAAGCTGAATTGACAGCGTTGCTTTCTGAGCAGGTTGCATCTGAGATTGACCGTGAAATCCTTAGAGATTTGCGTAAGCTTGGAGCATGGCAAATGCGATGGGATTATTACGGATGGAGAAAGGCAAGTCTTGCTTCTAACGCTTACACCCAGAAGGATTGGAACCAGACTTTGATTACTAAAGTTAATCAAATTTCGGCTCAAATCCATAAGTCAACACTTAGAGGTGGTGCTAACTTCATCGTAGTATCTTCAGAAATTTCTGCAATCTTTGATGATTTGGAGTACTTCCACGTAAGTGACGCTTCTCCTGACCAAGACCAATATAACATGGGTATTGAAAGAATCGGTTCATTAGGTGGACGTTACCAAGTGTATCGTGACCCATATGCTCCATCATATTCAATGATTATCGGTCACAAAGGAAAGTCTTTGTTGGATACGGGTTACATCTACGCACCATACGTGCCAATGCAACTTACACCTACAATGTACAATCCGTTCAACTTCGCACCAGTGAAGGGTATCATGACACGTTACGCTAAAAAGTCGGTTAATAACAGATTTTACGGACATGTTCGTGTGGACGGAGTTCCAACATTCAACGTGAATGAGCTACGATAGTCATCGTAGAACACAAAACTAAAAAGAGGGTCAAATTGACCCTCTTTTTTTTTGTTTATAATTTAATTAGTTAGTAAGTGTATTATTAACACACCAATATTAATTAGTATACCTATAATAAATTGAATTGTTCTGGACATCGGTGTCATGAACTTAGTTGTCTTAGCAACACTTGAAGTACTCTGAGCCATCCACCGTTTAGGATATATTGTATTATCTAGATTATTTCTAGTAAGGTACATCGCACCGTTATGCATAAAGCTAAAACATAAAGCCATACCAATAAGACTGGTTAAAACCAAATACCAAGACATTCCAATGAAAAATAGTGAAGTACACACCATTATAAGGACTATACTTCGCTGTATTGAGAATACAATATGTTCTTCAACGTTAGGAAACCAATCATAGAACCTAGAACCAACTTTAACGTGCCAATAAATGGCCTCTCTCCAACCCTCAAGGGTTGCATAACCCATAAATAGTAATAATAGAATTAGATTCATTATTAATGTATTTTAAGTTGCCATTTCCGAATAAACTTAACAATTTTGTTAAGCGTCTTGTTCTTTGGTTCTTCACCAACAAGCATAATAAAAGGGTTTATGATTAACCCGTTAGTAATGTACCATAACCCAGCAATTATTGGATATATGGCAATGGCTACACTTATATAAAATAACGTAGCGTTTGCGTCATAGCTGATGTTTGGTAGTTGTGATGTCATAAATAATGCACCACCAATTACAGATAATGTCATTAT
>TARA_R110000765_G_scaffold125457_1_pt1 | contig 30269 bp, 20 predicted proteins | sample TARA_R110000765 | Tara Oceans TARA_R110000765 (sample SAMEA4398168) | marine metagenome | biome: Polar Biome; feature: [MES] marine water layer (ENVO:01000295) within the mesopelagic zone...; material: water (ENVO:00002006), including particulate matter (ENVO:01000060) such... | reverse complement strand
ATCCTTCAAAGTTTGCGTTAGGTTCAGCACGATTTGTCGACCCATGCCCCGCTGGCCGCAACACCGCTTAAACAAAGTTTGACTAGTAAAGGAGGAAACTGGAGAAATGCCAAGGAGGGAGGATGACAAGTGCGACAAGCGGCAAATTTCACATAAATAACGTTACCGTCATTGCGAAATCAATGCTGCTTAACACCCATTGTCTAGGTTAAATCGCTTCCCCGTCCCTCAGGACAACTTTCGTTCCAGTCGCCACCTCGTCAAACAGCTTTGTGAGCGGTAAAGACACGTGTCTGGCCGTTGGTATAGGCTTCGACTCGGAGACCTGGTTTAGGCCTCTGGCTAGCGGGAGCGACGCAATGATGAGACTTCAGGTTTTATAAGTCAATGAGGTGTAGTGTTTTTTTTGGCGCACTACATATCCTGATTCATCACGGAACAGCTCAATTCACACGCTCCACCATGAGCCGTATGCTGCTGCTGGATTGGCGTTGAGTCGAGATGCGCCGCCCGATATCGCCGTCATTACCGGTACTCGCATCATCGAGTCCGCCAACGGTGATCCACTCGCCCAGCCGAGCTGTAACCACGGTATCAGCCCGCTGTACATCGATCACACCCTGATTATTGCGATTCAAACGATTGTTGTTGGCACTCAATGTGATGGTCGCCATATTGCCGTTAAGTCGTACTGTGGCGTAGAAGCCCTGTGTGACGTCCTGGTACTGGGTTTGTTGCACTACTCGACCGTAGGCGTCTGTTGTGCGGGTGGTGAGTGGCACGCTTTGGCCGCTCTGAATCAGTACCGGATATCCTTCATTCGCTGTGACTTGACGCACCCCATCGTTGGCAGAATGCGTCTGACGGTTGATGATTCTGGCTTGGTTGCCGTTTTTGGGGTCGCCGACGATGATGTCGGCAGGTCCTGTGCTGATACGTCCGTCTACTTGGTAACCGCGCTCTACGCCGCTGCTGCCTCCGCTATGTGAGACACTGATGAGCAGACGCGATGGCTGCTTGTCGATCTGGTTAAGGAGTGTCTTTATTTCAACAATACGGGCTGGCTCGGCGCGAATCAGTAGTTGATTGCCGTAGGCTGAAACGCGCTCATCAGAGCGCAGCATAGGCTGTATGGCCGGGATGACGTCTTCCGCCATGTTGTACCCCAGCGGCACGATTTCAGTGGTAGGCGCGGCATTGGCGTAGAGCACGACAATTGAAAGACACATCCAGCTAACGAGTTTGATGACAAAGCGCGGTTTCATAGCAGGAATCTCCGAATGGCGGGATCGCTCTGGCTGCTGGCCCAGAGCTCGTCAAACTGGCTAGCCCAACGTTTGACCTGATCAGGCGTGTGGTGGCGTACAAAGCCTTCGCGCAGCCGGCTATCGGGCAGCATGAGAAAGCCTTCTGCGTCTGTCATTAGCTGCACATACTTGTGATTCATTAGTTCGGGATGCTGACAGCGTATTTCGCACAGACTCGGGAAGCGATGGGCAAGGCTGAGTAATGTGCGCTTTTGCAGAAATTCGCTGTCGACACGTTGTAGTAATATCTGGATTTTGGCTTTTGGATCACGTGCAATAAGGCGTTCACAGGCGCTAATGAAGTCAATACGGTTGAATAGCCATCGCGCCTGTTCGGGTGAGTAGATGCGCAGTCTGCGGCGGCATTGATCCACCAGCGTGGCAGCCTGCAAGGGCGCGTCAGCCTCGCCAATACCCGCCAGGCCGGTGGAATCAAAGCTCGGGGAAGGCAAGTCCTGCTGGGTCACCTGCGGGTTATATATCTCGAAGCGTCCAGGTGAGCTGAACTCGATATCAGGCAAGTCCGTTTCAACTTGATCGTTTGCCTGCCAGCACATGTCCTGGTGTGGGATTCCTGCGTCTAGGTATTCAGCCGAGCAAACGCTAAAGCCCAGCTTGTTGTAAAAATCCGTGGCTTGAGTTTGCGCAGAAAGGTGTAGCTCCTGCATGCCCGAGCTGTGAGCATGCCTGATGATGTGCTGCATCAGCTCGGCTCCCAGACCTTTACTGCGGTGTTCTGAAAGCACGGCTACCCGACCGATGTGACCGTCGCCAAGCAGGCGAGCGGTCGCCACGGGTTCCTGCTGGTAAAATAACAGGAAGTGGGTCGCGCCTTCGTCCTGCGAATCCCACTCCATGTCCTCCGGCACGTGCTGTTCGTCGATAAACACCTGTTGCCGGATATCCCTTAATACCTTGCCGTCTACCCAGGCAACGGTAGTGATGTGTATCTCATTCATCATCCCTCTCCAACAGGAGATACCCCTTATCCAGTAATTGTTCCAATAGTTCAATTGCTCCAGCGTCTTGCTGCCACTGCTCCAGCGCCTCGGGTGACAAGTAACTCTGATTGCAGATCAGCTGCACCAGGGCCTTTAGTTCGCCGGGCACCCGGCAATGTTCGCCGGAGGCAAAAAGCTCAATTTCGCTACTCTCAGTGACGCGGTAAGCCAGCCTGACGCAAGGGTTGTGAATCAACCCGTACCCAGCATTGAGACCGGCTAGTAAATCAGCATCGTCATCGATGTAGTTTTGCGCTAGTTCCGGGTACTTGGCCTCGGTCATGTGGCGGCCAAACCAAGTGGCTAATGCTTCCTTATTTTGGACCAGCTCAAGAATGCTTTGTTGCAGACGATCAATCGATTCCGGATCAATGGCAGCGGGATCTTGTGGCTGTTTGAGACCTGCATCACTGTAACGGACGTCTTCGCTCAATTGATGAGCAAGGTAATCAGTGAAATGCACCAGCACTTCTTGGTGGCTGGGGGCACGAAAGCCGATGGAGTAAGTTAAGCAATCGGTTTCGGCAATACCGTCATGGGCGATGCCGGGCGGGATATAAAGCATGTCGCCGGGTTCAAGCACCCACTCATCCTGACACTCAAAGTCCCGCAGAATGCGCAGATCAGGATTGTCCTGTAGGGCGCTTTCACTGGTGCAGTGCTGGCCGACGCGCCAGCGACGCTTGCCTTCGACTTGCAGTAAAAACACGTCGTAGTTGTCGAAATGCGGCCCGACACCGCCACCCGGCGTGGCATAGCTGATCATGACATCGTCAACGCGCCAGCTCGGTAAGAAGCGGAAGCGTTGCAACAGCTCGGCAACCTCGGGCACAAATTGGTCCACTGCCTGTACTAGTAGCGTCCAGTCTTGCTCCGGCAACTGTTTGTAATCTTCGTCGCTGAATGGCCCCCGACGAAGCTCCCAAGGATGGCTGCCATTTTTGATGATAATGCGTGACTCAACCTCTTCTTCCAGAGAGAGACCGGCCAGCTCGTCAGGTTCCACTGGGCTGCTGTAGTCAGGAATGGCCTGACGAATCAACAACGGCTTACGCTGCCAATATTCACTAAGAAAGCGCTCTACGCCGACATCACCGAGTAACGCGTCAAATTCTGAACTCATGTTTTGCAATCCTGAAATAGCAAACGCCCGGAAGACCCGGGCGTTATGGTGCGATGCTTAAAATTGGATCTGAATTCAAAGCCTAGCCGGTCGTTGACCAATAACCAGCCAATGGATTGGTATCCAGTTACCGACGCTAAAAATTAAATACGTTTCGCTTGTTCTACCGCGCTGCCGATATAGTTGGCAGGCGTCAGGCTTTTCAGTTCCTGCTTGGCTGCATCAGGGATATCCAGCCCTTCGACGAACTCCAAAAGAGCCTCAGGGGTAATGCCCTTGCCGCGGGTTAGATCTTTGAGCTTCTCATAGGCATTCTCTACACCAAAACGACGCATGACAGTCTGAATCGGCTCAGCCAACACTTCCCAGCAGTTGTCGAGGTCTTCAGCAATGCGCTTAGCGTTCAGCTCCAGCTTGCTGATGCCCTTCAGTGACGACTCGTAGGCAATGACGCTATGGGCAAAGCCGACGCCCAAATTGCGCAACACAGTGGAGTCGGTCAAGTCGCGCTGCCAGCGAGAGATCGGCAGCTTACTTGCCAAGTGCTGCAGGATGGCGTTAGCGATGCCCAGGTTACCTTCGGAATTTTCGAAGTCGATCGGGTTAACCTTATGCGGCATGGTGGATGAACCAATCTCGCCGGCGATGGTTTTTTGCTTGAAGTAACCAAGCGAAATATAACCCCAAATGTCGCGATCAAAGTCGATCAAGATGGTGTTAAAGCGCGTTACAGCATCGAACAGCTCAGCGATATAGTCGTGCGGCTCGATTTGCGTGGTATAGGGGTTGAAGTCCAGCCCAAGGGTATTTTCGATAAAGTTCTTTGCGTTGGCTTCCCAATCGACATCGGGGTAGGCCGACAGGTGTGCATTGTAGTTGCCCACCGCGCCGTTGACCTTGCCCAGCAGAGGGATGCTTTCCACCTGCTTGATCTGGCGTTCGAGACGGTACACCACGTTTGCTAATTCTTTGCCCAAGGTGGTGGGGGAGGCTGGCTGACCGTGGGTGCGTGACAACATCGGGACAGCTGCATGTTCCACCGCAAGAGCACGGATGTTATTGGCGATCTGGCGCATCAGCGGCAGAAGAACATCATCGCGGCCGGCACGCAGCATGAGCGCATGCGACAGGTTGTTGATGTCTTCGGAGGTGCAGGCAAAGTGGATGAACTCACTTACCTTCTCCAGTTCCGGCAGCCTTTTGGCCTGCTCCTTGAGCAAATACTCTACGGCCTTCACATCGTGATTGGTGGTGCGTTCGAACTCTTTAATGCGCTCGGCGTGAACCACATCGAACTGCTCTGCCAGCACATCGAGAAGCTGATTGGCCTCGGCTGAAAAAGGGCCGATCTCAGTCAGGCCCGGGTGAGCAGCCAGACACTGCAGCCAGCGGACTTCCACCTGCACGCGGAAACGGATCAGACCGTATTCACTAAAAATAGGACGCAAACTGGCGGTTTTGCTGCCGTAGCGGCCATCAACGGGAGATACGGCGGTCAGCGAGGAGAGTTGCATAAAAGAGTTCTCGTCAAAAAAAGCTGGCGGAAAAGGCGCAAATCATACACCAATTCACGTGATTTTGGACCGACTTGAGGGGGTCGAAATGCTCAGCAGGCTGGCAGCAAAAATTAACCCTGCACCTACCCATGAAGACCAGCCCGGCAGCTCACCCCACAGATACCAAGCGAAAGCACCAGAAAAAACGATCGCTAGGTAGCTCAGCGGCCCGATTTTACCCGGAGGTGCCAGTGCGTAGGCCTTGGACATGACCAGTTGGCTGGTAGTCGCAACCAAACCAATAGCAAGCAGCAGCAACATTTGCTGAGACGTTAGCGCTTGCCGCGCCCAAAGCATGGGGATAGCGGAGAGCAGGGTGGAAAAAGTGGCGAAATAAAACACGATACGGCTGGCCGGCTCACTATTGCTCATAGCGCGGATGGAGACGAAAGCGGCAGCGGCAAGCAGGCTGGCGGCAACTCCGGCGAAGGCTTTGGGCTCAAACAGGGCACCAGTGGGCTTGGCGACCATCAGCACGCCGACAAAGCCAATCAACACCATGCCAATGATGCGTGGCGTTAGACTCTCACGTAGCCACCACCAAGCGAGCAACGGCGTAAAGACCGGTGCTGCGTAGGTAAACACCATGGCATCGGCCAAAGGTAGGTGAGCGATGGCATAGAAAAAGCAGTACATGGCCCCAAGGCCATAGAAGGTGCGCAGGAAGTGCCCGCCAAGGCGTTGCGTGCGAAAGGGTGCAAAGCCCTTGATCAGCATCATCGGCATGAAGAAGAACACGCCCACCAGATTGCGAAAGAACACGACTGTTTCGTTGTTAACGCCGACCGAGACTTCGCGAATAAGTACGCCCATGACGGCAAACAAAAGAGCGGAAAGCGCAAGTAACATCGCGCCCTGACGCGGATTGTCCTGACGGACTAGTTCAACCACGCAGCAAGGCCTTGGTCGCGTCCAAAAGCTTTCTGCGCTGGAGCAGCAGTTGCCAGCGATGGCCGCCAACCTGGCGCCATAGTGTGGCGCCGCGAATGCCTGCCAGCAGCAGCGCACGGATGCGGTTGGCGATATCGGGTTGCTGCAGATGGCGCATGTCGCCCTGCACCTGAATACGCAAGCGCAATGTGCTGAGTGTGTCTTGATAGGTTGCGCCGAGTGAGGCCATGACGTTGTCATGCATTATGCCAAAGTGCTCGACCTGGTGTTCCGTCTGGCCAATGCGTTGGCCTAGTACTTGTAGCATGTCGCTGCGCTTGGAGAGCTGCCTTTCAAGAGTCAGAAGGTTCATTACATAGCGCAATGAATCGCGCTGCAATGCAGCGGTATCGCGTTCCAGCATGGCCTCCAGCGCTTGCAAGCCACTACGAATCTGGTGCGCACTACCGCCATACACGCTCAGCACATCGTCTGGCGAGGTAATCAGGATGCTATTGGCCAGGCAGCGGGTCGGGCCCTCTGCAGACTGGCCGCTGCGGGCGAGTTTATCTACCTGCAATGTCGCCTCAAAAATCGCACCCAAAGCAATGGCCTGGTCGCGAATGCTGCTCATGCTGCACGCTCGTCAAACGTCGGCTCAGCCGTCTCGATTACGCCGCCACCCAGGCAGATGTCGTCTTGATACAACACGACGGATTGCCCAGGTGTGACTGCCCGCTGAGGTTCTTCAAATACAATGCGGTAACCCTCAGGTGTTGATTCCAATACGCAGCTCTGGTCGGGCTGGCGATAGCGCACTTTGGCCGTCAGACGCACGGGCTGTGTTGTTGCGGGCGACTCATTCACCCAATAGATGTGTGAGCAGGTGAGGGCGGAGGCAAATAACCAGGGGTGATTGTTGCCCTGGCCGACTACCAATATGTTGTTGCTGAGGTCTTTCTTGAGCACATACCAAGGTTCGTCACCGGCTCCTTGCAAACCGCCAATGCCGAGGCCTTGCCGTTGACCAATGGTGTGGTACATCAAACCGTGGTGGCGGCCGATCACTTCCCCGTCGATCGTTTGAATGTCGCCGGGTTGTGCGGGCAAATACTGCTTGAGAAAATCACTAAAACGGCGCTCGCCAATAAAGCAGATACCGGTCGAGTCTTTTTTACGCGCGGTGGCCAGCTCGTATCTTTCAGCGATGCGACGCACCTCTGGCTTTTCCAGTTCGCCGACCGGGAACAGTGTGCGAGCGATCTGCTCGGCGGCAACGGCATGCAGAAAGTAGCTCTGATCCTTGTTGCCATCAAGGCCGCGCAGCAATAACGTTTGGCCGTCCCGTTCGGCACGGCGCACGTAGTGTCCAGTAGCGATCAGGTCAGCACCCAAGGCCAGGGCGTAGTCCAGGAAGGCTTTGAATTTGATTTCACGGTTGCACAGGATATCCGGGTTAGGCGTGCGGCCTGCCTTGTACTCTTCAAGGAAGTGCTCGAATACATTGTCCCAGTACTCGGCTGCGAAATTGGCCGTATGCAGCTTGATGCCCAGCTTGTCACTGACCGCTTGTGCATCCGCCAGATCGTCCATGGCGGTGCAGTAATCGGTGCCATCGTCTTCATCCCAGTTCTTCATGAACAGGCCTTCAACCTGGTACCCCTGCTCCAGCAGTAGCGCTGCAGAGACAGAAGAGTCCACGCCGCCGGACATGCCGACAATAACGCGGGTTTGATCAGGGGCTTTGTCTGTAAAAGTGTTCATGTCAACGAATCAGATCCAATGAGTAGTGCGGTTTGTTCAGGTAATCGGTGATGCAGTCGAGCACTAAGTAGCTACGCAGTTTATGGCGTTGCTCTTCGAGTTCTTCAAGGGTCATCCAGCGCGCTCTAATAATGCCATCATCCAGTGCTTGCGCAGCGTCATGCCGCAAGGCTTTGGCGCTGAAGCAGGTACGCTGATAGGTCACACCGTTAGCTGCGGTGAACAGATAAAGCCCTGTAATCGCGGTCAGCTCAACGCTCCAGCCGGTTTCCTCTTGGGTTTCACGTACCGCGGCTTGCAATAATGTCTCCCCCGATTCCAGGTGGCCCGCTGGTTGGTTGAGCACAACTTTGCCGTCGCGGCGTTCTTCAACGATCAAAAAACGGCCGTTATGTTCAACAATGCAAGCAACGGTGAGATGGGGAGTGAAGCGCATGACGGGCCCTCGACAGGTGGCATAGGGTAGCGTAAAGCTGCTGTTGGGTGAACCATCACGCTGGTGGATAACATGAAGACTAGTATTGACAGCAAAAGCGTCTAGGATTCTGATAGTCGAAGGTTTGTAGTGACGATTGTAGTGTTACTACATGATTTTGGTTTTTTGCGATCAATCAGCGTGTTTAAACCCAAGCATGTAGGTCGTCATGATAGGTTTCAAGAAAAATGCGTGACTTTTTGTAGGAAAACTACAACAATACCGCAGCTCAAAATCCGTATTCTTATTCAGAGCCTTCGGGTTACCCGCTCGTAGGCTGCTAGTGACAACGACAACATACACGGAGTCAAAAATGGGATACCAAAAGATCCAGGTGCCGGCTAGCGGCGACAAAATTACCGTAAATGCTGACCTTTCCCTGAATGTACCCAATAACCCTGTCATCCCTTATATCGAAGGTGACGGCATTGGTGTTGATATTTCCCCTGTAATGATGAAGGTCGTCGACGCTGCCGTCGAAAAGGCCTATGGCGGCAAGCGCAAGATTTCCTGGATGGAAGTTTACGCTGGCGAAAAAGCCACTCAGGTTTACGATCAAGATACTTGGCTGCCGAAAGAAACCCTGGAAGCGGTCAAGGATTACGTTGTATCCATCAAGGGTCCGTTGACCACCCCAGTAGGCGGTGGCATTCGCTCCTTGAACGTGGCGCTGCGTCAGGAACTGGATCTGTACGTATGTCAGCGTCCGGTTCGCTGGTTCACCGGTGTACCAAGCCCGGTCAAGAAGCCGCAAGACGTCGATATGATCATCTTTCGTGAGAACTCCGAAGATATCTACGCCGGTGTTGAGTTCAAGGCTGGCACTCCTGAAGCCAAGAAAATCATCAAGTTCCTTACCGAAGAAATGGGCGCTACCAAGATCCGTTTCACCGACATGTGCGGTATCGGCATCAAGCCGGTTTCTGAGGAAGGCACCAAGCGTCTTTCACGTAAAGCTCTGCAGTACGCGGTAGACAACGATCGCGAGTCGGTCACTATCGTGCACAAAGGCAACATCATGAAGTTCACCGAAGGTGCCTTCAAAGAGTGGAGCTACGACATTGCGCGTGATGAATTTGGCGCTGAGCTGCTGGATGGCGGCCCTTGGATGCAGTTCAAAAACCCTAAAACCGGCAAGAACATCGTCGTTAAGGATGTAATCGCTGACGCCATGCTGCAGCAGATCTTGTTGCGCCCGGCTGAGTACGACGTGATAGCGACTCTGAACCTGAACGGTGACTACCTGTCCGACGCCCTGGCGGCTGAAGTAGGCGGCATCGGTATCGCTCCAGGCGCAAACTTGTCTGATTCGATCGCCATGTTTGAAGCGACCCACGGTACTGCGCCCAAGTACGCAGGCCAAGACAAGGTCAACCCTGGTTCACTGATCCTGTCCGCAGAAATGATGCTGCGTCACATGGGTTGGCTAGAAGCAGCAGACCTGATCATCAAGGGCACTGAAGGCGCTATCGCCAACAAGACAGTGACCTATGACTTTGAGCGACTGATGGATGGCGCCCAGCTGCGCAAGTGCTCTGAGTTCGGTGATGACCTGATCGCTTCCATGTAAGAAAAGGTACTGGGCCGGTAACGCCGGCCTGGCGCTAGTAGCAGTAACAACAAAGCCGGCTTGCGCCGGCTTTGTTATGTGCACTGGAATCAGATGAGAGCTTTAATGGTTCATTGCGGTCTCGGCTGAAACGTCTTCATTTTCCAGTTGTTTCTTGCTAGCTTGTTCAGCTGGACACTGAATATTGATTGCATGCAATCCTTTCGGGCCCTGGATGATGTCAAATTGTACGGGTTGACTGGCCTTCAGCGTCTTGTAACCATCCATCTGGATAGCTGAGTAGTGTGCAAAAAGGTCTTCTTCCCGACCGTCAGCTACAATGAAACCGTAACCTTTAGCGTTGTTGAACCATTTGACCTTACCGTTCTCCATACTGCATCCCTCTGATAACTTGTCACGTCATGTGAATGTGCATCGTCCGGTGCTGACTGAGAGTCAATGGGGTATTTAAATCGTGACTGATCAGTCAAGCACACTTACAATTTTTATCACCTAATTGAGGCAAGTCAAGCCAGCCTCTGACAAGCTGTGTACCAGTACGCACTTTTAAGATGAACGGCCCATTTACTAATGCAACCAGCGAAGCGACAGATGTTTTCAATGACAGAATTTCAACTAACCTTAATGACAGGTTCAGTTATTAAAGGATCGGGCGATCCAGAGCACGAGGATGATCACGGGCTTGCCGTAGAGACCAGCAAGCCCGAGCTCAAACCGCCGTCGCGCTATAAGGTCGTCTTGCTTAATGATGACTACACGCCGATGGACTTTGTGGTCGAAGTGCTCGAACGTTTTTTCTCGCACAACCGCGAAAGTGCTACGCAGATCATGCTGAAGGTGCATACTGAGGGCAGGGCGGTGTGCGGTATCTACACCCGAGATATCGCTGAAACCAAGGCAGCAGAAGTTAATGATTATGCAAAAGAATGCCAGCACCCGCTAATGTGTCAGATTGAACGGGAAGCGTAATAAAGCGATTTTTCATCGCGTGAGATGAGGTGGCAACATGCTCAATAGAGATCTCGAGATCACCCTGAACCTGGCGTTCAAGGAAGCACGCAACAAACGCCACGAATTCATGACAGTAGAACACTTGCTGCTAGCCCTACTGGATAACCAGGCTGCGGTAGATGTGATTAATGCTTGCGGTGCCGATATGGATCGGTTGCGCCGGGAGTTGACTGAGTTTATAGACTCCACCACCCCGTTGATTCCCAAACAGGATCATGACCGCGAAACCCAGCCTACGCTGGGCTTTCAGCGCGTACTGCAACGCGCTGTGTTCCACGTGCAAAGCTCCGGGAAAGGAGAGGTAAGCGGCGCGAACGTACTGGTCGCAATTTTCAGCGAGCAAGAAAGCCAAGCGGTATTTTTCCTCAAGCAACAACAGATCGCGCGCATCGACATAGTTAATTTCATCTCGCACGGGATTTCTAAAGTACCGGGCGATGCTGAGCCTATGGGCGAAGAGCAGGAGTCAATGGACGATGAAGGTGGCGAAGGCGCCACATCCAGTAATCCGCTCGAGGCATACGCTAGCAATCTGAATGAGCAAGCGCGTAAAGGCCGCATTGACCCTTTGGTCGGGCGCGCGTCAGAAGTTGAACGCGTCGCGCAAATTTTGATGCGCCGCCGTAAAAACAATCCCTTGCTGGTAGGCGAGGCGGGTGTCGGCAAGACCGCCATCGCGGAAGGCTTAGCCAAGCGCATCGTTGACGGAGAGGTGCCAGATATTCTCTCTGAAGCGGTAGTCTATTCGCTCGATCTTGGCTCTTTGCTGGCGGGCACTAAATATCGCGGTGACTTTGAGAAGCGGTTCAAGGCGCTACTAAAAGCACTGCGCAAGCGTCCTCACGCGATTCTGTTTATCGATGAAATTCACACCATCATTGGTGCGGGTGCCGCATCCGGTGGCGTTATGGATGCGTCTAACCTGCTTAAGCCGCTGCTATCATCGGGTGAGATTCGTTGCGTCGGTTCGACTACTTACCAGGAGTTCCGCGGCATCTTCGAGAAGGATCGCGCATTGGCGCGGCGCTTCCAGAAAGTGGACGTCGTTGAGCCTTCGGTGACCGATACCATTCAGATCCTCAAAGGGCTCAAGAGCCGTTTTGAAGATCACCATAGCATCCGCTATACCGATGAGGCTTTGAAGGCCGCTGCGGAGCTGGCTGATCGTTATATTAATGATCGGCATATGCCCGACAAAGCGATTGATGTGATCGACGAGGCAGGTGCCTATCAGCGTTTGCAGTTGCCGGAAAATCGTCCTGAGTTCATTGATGTGCCTGAGGTAGAAGCAATTGTTGCCAAAATTGCGCGCATTCCACCAAAGCATGTTTCGTCCAGTGACAAGCAATTGCTGCAGAACCTGGATCGCGATCTAAAGTTAGTGGTGTTTGGTCAAGACGATGCGATCGAAGCCTTGTCCACAGCGATCAAACTGTCGCGTGCCGGACTCAAATCAGCGGATAAGCCGGTTGGCTCATTCCTGTTCTCGGGCCCTACAGGGGTAGGCAAAACCGAGGTAACTCGACAGCTGGCCAAGAGTCTTGGTGTTGAGTTGTTGCGCTTTGATATGTCGGAGTACATGGAGCGGCATACCGTGTCACGGTTGATCGGCGCACCTCCGGGCTATGTCGGTTTTGATCAGGGCGGTTTGCTGACCGAGGCTGTTACCAAGAACCCGCACTGCGTGCTGTTGCTCGATGAGATTGAGAAGGCGCACCCTGAGGTGTTTAACCTGCTGTTGCAGGTAATGGATCACGGCACCCTGACCGATAACAATGGCCGCAAGGCGGATTTCCGCAATGTGATCATTGTGCTGACCACCAACGCCGGTGCTGAAAGCATGACGCGTGCGTCTATCGGCTTTACTCATCAGGATCACAGCAGCGATGGTACGGAGATCATCAAGAAGTCCTTCACGCCGGAGTTCCGCAACCGTCTGGACGCGATTATTCAGTTTGGCCGTCTGACCCACGACAGTATCAAGTTTGTGGTCGACAAGTTTCTTACCGAACTGCAGGCGCAACTGGAAGATAAGCACGTGTTGCTGGAGGTGGATGAAAGTGCACGTAACTGGTTAGCGGAGAAAGGGTACGATCCGTTGATGGGTGCGCGACCTATGGCGCGGTTAATCCAGGACAAAATCAAGCGGCCGTTGGCTGAGCAGATTTTGTTTGGTGATCTGGCGGAGAACGGCGGTACGGTACACATCACCTTGCGTGATGGTGAGCTTGAGATTGAAGTGCCTGAAGCTGAAATGGCCTGATTTTAGCCCTGAAATAGAAACGCCCGAGCGGTCGATCGCTCGGGCGTTTTTTTGTCTAGAGTTTGAAATTACTCCAGATTGGTGCGTGATCCGAAGGTTTTTCCATAGCCCGAATGTCGTAGTCGATACCGCTGTCAGTGCAGGTTTCGAGTAAGCCTTGGCTGGCCATGACCATGTCGATACGCAGGCCACGCTTGGGGTTGTCTTCAAAACCCCGGCTGCGGTAATCAAACCAGCTGAATTGATCGTTCACCTGTGGGTACAGATGGCGGAAGGTGTCGACCATGCCCCAGGCCTTCAAGCGTTGCATCCACTCGCGCTCTTCCGGTAAGAAACTGCACTTGCCTGTGCGCAGCCAGCGTTTGGCGTTATCAGCACCAATGCCGATGTCAGCGTCGGTATCGGAAATATTCACGTCACCCATGATGACGATGCGTTGATCGGCACTGAAATCCTGCTCAAGATGTGCCTGCAAATCAGCGTAGAATTTCTCTTTAGCGGGAAACTTGGTGGGGTGGTCTCGGCTTTCGCCCTGCGGAAAATAACCATTAAAAACGAACAGCGGTTCGCCGTCGTCGCAGGGGATCGCGGCGCTGATCATGCGGCGCTGAGCCTCGTCGTTATCCTTGGGCAAACCTTTTCGCACCCACAGGGGCTCTTTTCGGCACAGCAAAGCTACGCCGTAATGGCCTTTTTGGCCGTGAAAGTAAACGTGGTAGCCCAGTTTTTCGACTATCTCCAAGGGAAACTGAGGATCATCTACCTTGGTTTCTTGTAGCCCGATAACATCGGGGGAATGACGCTCCACCAGTTCGCTGAGCTGATGAGGGCGTGCCCGCAGGCCATTGATGTTGAAAGACACTATTTTCATGAGCAATTCCTGAGCTACTGTGCAACCAGCGCATAGCCTGGTAAGCGGCATGGAGATGAAAGATTACAATAAAATCAGGCTGATGAACCCCGATCAGCTACCGTGAGCATGTTAGCATTGCTTAGCCGCAAAGTTCAGGAAGGAGCGCATGGCACGACCCAAAATATTGCTAGGTCTGATACTGCTGGCCCCCACTGCCGGGGCTGACTTGGAAGTACAGGTTGAGCCGGCGAACCGCGCCGTCAAAGCGAACATAGAAGCTTACGTAGGACCCGTTGAAGCGGGCAGCCGCGAGGAGTTGCGTCGCTTGTTTGACCATGCCGATGAACAAGCGACTCTAGCGGCGCAAGCGTTGGGGTTTTACCATTCGCGTAATTACCTGCGGTTTTCCGGCACTGAAGACGACCCTACGTTGATCATTCGAGTCGACCTAGGCACATCGGTGCGTCTGAACAAAATAAACGTGGATATTCAAGGCGAGGGCAAGGGTACCGACGCCTTCGCACTCAAGTTGCCGGAAAATTTGGCTCCCGGTAAGCGCCTGAATCACGACAACTACGAGAGCATCAAGACGCAAATCAATAACCGTGCATTACGTTACGGCTATTTTTCTGGTCAATACCTGCAACATCAATTGCTAGTAAACCCAGATGCCAACCAGGCAGACGTTGATATCGCCTATTTGACCGGCCAGCGGTACAAGTTAGGCGAAGTCACTTATAGCGACACTATATTCAGCGACGATTTGCTCAACCGTTTCATTCCGTTTGAGCCCGGCGTGCCCTACGACGCCGAGTTGGTAGGGCAGTTCAACCGGGACCTGCTTTCCAGTGGTTATTTTAACGGTGTGCAAGTGATTGCTCCGGTCGATCAGGCAGTGGGCGACGTGATTCCCGTGCAGGTGAGCCTGACCGAGCGCGATCCGCATTCCTTAGGCTTTGGTGGTGGTTTCTCTACTGATGTGGGCGCACGTACCAAGGCGACCTGGGATCAACACTGGCTCAATCCGCAGGGTCATAGCCGCGGTGCAAGTGCGGAGCTATCCTTGCCTCGTCAGGAGGTGACGGCTTTCTATCAGGTACCTCTGGACCCGCCGTTAACCAGCAATCTGCGTTATTTTGTCGGCTGGCAACACGAAGATATTGACGATGTTGAGACCCGCAGCGTCGCCGCGGGAGCCGAGTTGCGTAAAAGGCTGGATAGCGGTTGGGAGCGAGTGTTGGGGCTGCGCGTACAGAATGAGATTTTCTCGCTCGGTGACGACTCGGGTAATAGCACGTTATTGATCCCGAGCCTGGCGCTGCAGCGAACCAAAACCTCTGGCGGCATCGACCCAGCACAGGGCTACAGCATGCTGTTTGATGTTCAAGGGGCCAAGAAGGGCATTATCTCGACTGTCGATTTTGCTCGGGTGACCGGCCAGGTCAAAGGTTTGTATACGGTATTTGACCGGCATCGCCTGCTCAGCCGGTTGCAACTGGGCGCCGTGGCGACTAACGATTTCAGCAATATTCCGCCTTCGCTGCGTTTCTTTGCCGGTGGCGATCAAAGTATCCGCGGCTACGGCTATCAAACGTTGTCTCCGGTAGACAGCACCGGCGAGAACGTCGGTGGCCGATATCTCATGACCTCGACCATGGAATATCAGTACGAATTCATTGAAAACTGGCGGACGGCGACTTTTGTCGATTACGGTAACGCGGTAGATTCGTTGACCGATCCACTGAAAACCAGCGTAGGCCTTGGTATCCGCTGGGTTTCACCTATCGGGCCGCTGCGTGTTGATGTCGCCCGTTCGCTTTCTGATCCGGACGAAGGCTTTCGCATTCACTTCTCGATGGGGCCGGAGCTCTGATGCGCCTAGCTCTAAAAATACTGTTTCGCAGCCTGTTGGCAATTGCGGTTTTGCTGTTGCTGGTGCTGTTGTTGTTGGGCAGCGAAGGGGTGAACCGCTGGTTATTCACCAAGGCTCAGGCGTTGGAGCCGCGTCTTGAGTTAGCGTTTGTCAGCGGCAATCTATGGCACGGCTGGCAGTTTGAACATGTTGGCTGGCATGACACCGGCCTGGCGCTAGACATTGAACAGTTAGACTTCGTTTGGTCACCCTCTTGCCTGTTTGGCCGGCGCCTGTGTATCGATCGGTTATACAGTCACAGCATTACCGTGGTTACTCAGCCTAGCGAAGAACCAGAACCCAGCGAACCCTTCACGTTACCGGAGCTGAGTCTTCCATTATCGGTGGAGCTTGGCGACGTACGCATTGACAGTATCTCGCTGGATGGTGAAAACACGCTGCTGAGTGATTTGGTGCTGCAAGCAGACGCCAATGGCGATCAGCTTATTATTAACGAATTTTCCGGGGTCGGGCCTGATCTGGATTGGCGCCTCAATGGTGCATTGCAGATGCAGGGCGAGTGGCCATTGACGCTCGCGGGCCGCATCAATCTGCCCGCAGTAGATTCACGTGAGTGGTGGATTGATCTCAATGTAGGTGGAAATCTTAAACAACAGCTCAGCGTGCAGCTGCAAAGCGATGGTTACTTGCGTGGCGAATTGCAGGGTGAGGCGGCGCCCCTGGACAGCAAACTGCCTGCCACCTTGCATTGGCAGGGAGAGTCTTTCCTGGCCTTGGAGAGTCTGCCAGCAGGACTAACGCTCAACAATTTGACCATAGACGTCGATGGAAGCCTTGAGGACGGATTCGCGGTAGAGGCCAGCTCCAGCATGCCGGGGCAGGGCGGTGAGGTTAAGCTTGAGCTGTCAGCATTGGGCAAGGTGACAGGTGTCAGTGATGCCAGGGTCTTGCTGTACGTCAGTGAGGCGCCGGAGCGCAAGCTGGAGCTGACTGGCGAAGCTAACTGGGAAGACGTACTCAGCGCCGATGCCGCGCTGACCTTGCAGCGGGACTTTCCGTGGCATTGGCTGTACCCGGTTGAGTTGGGTGACATCGTGTTGCAGCAACTGGATATGCAGGCAAGCCTGCGTGGCGAGCAAATTGACAGCGAGCTTAAGGCAACATTGAGCGGTGTCGCAGGCCAAAGCATTGATCTCGATATGCGCGTGCAGGGTGACCAGCAGGCGCTGGCGATTGCTCCCTTGAGCGTGAAGACCGAAGCGGGCAGTGCAGATGGCAAACTCGATCTTACCCTCAGCCCGGCGATTGCCTGGAATGGCGAGTTTGAGCTCCACGATCTGAATCCCGGCATCTTCGTCGCGGAGCTACCCGGTCGGCTCAACGGGCAGATAAACAGCGAAGGTAGCCTGCAAGACGAGCTCCTGAAGCTTCAGGCCAACTGGGATATTGAAGGCACCCTGCGGCAGCAACCACTTGCTGTTGAAGGCCGTGTTAATAAACTGGAGACAGCCTGGCAGGTTAGCGATCTGCTCATCCAGCAGGGTGAGAATCGTATTAGCGGGCAAGGCCAATGGGGTAAACAGGTCAGTGGCGGCCTGGATCTCCAGCTCAAGCAACTGGCAAGCCTCTGGCCAGAGTTGCGCGGTGAGTTAACTGGACGGGCGAACTTCAGTGGGACCGAGCAGGCTCCGGGCATCAGTCTGACCTTGGCGGGAGAGGGTGCAGGCTACGCCGATGCGCTGGTTGAGCTGCTGACACTGGATGCTCGGGTGCAGATGTCGGATGAGCTCCCCGTCAGCTTACGGCTCAAAGCTGAGGGCCTGCGCAGTGGCGAGAGTAACTTTGGCACACTTGATCTGAAGGTCGATGGGAACCGCGCCAGCCATACCCTGGCGCTAGACCTGAAAGACGGTCTAATTGATGCCACAGTGCGTTTGCGCGGAAACCTGAACGACACGCGCTGGCAAGGTCGGCTGACACAAAGCGCAATCGCCTACCAGCAGTTTGATTGGACGCTGCAAGAAGGTGCAGACCTGCAATACCAAATGGCACCCGGACGTTTGCAGTTGAGCGAACACTGCTGGTTGCACGATGCCTCCCGGCTGTGTTTCAACGGCCAGCAAACCTTGATGCCCGATCGCAAGATAGATCTGACGCTAGACGATTTTGATCTCGCTTCGCTGCAGCCTTGGATGCCAAAAGATATCGACTGGCAAGCGCTGCTAAATGCCAAAGTATTGTTCAATCAGGCGGTAGGTAAAACGCCCACGGCAGATATACGGGTCAGTAGCGCCAACGGCGTTATTCATGTCAAAGACGAAGATCAAGCTGTCGACTTTCCTTATCAGCTGCTGCAATTTACGACGTTGCTGCAACAAAAGAAGGCAGACGCCGAGTTGCTGCTTACCAGTGACAGCATCGGTCAGTTGAACGTGCAAGCACAGGTGCAGGACCCTGGCGGTGCTCAGACCCTGAATGGTGCCTATCAGATATCCGGGTTTAAACTGGATTTCCTGCGCCCATTCATTGCGCAGGTGCAACGCCTCGAAGGCCAGTTGAACGGACAAGGGCAGTTAAGCGGCGTACTGCGCACGCCTATCATTAACGGACAGCTGCGTCTGAGCGACGGACACGTTAGCGGGCCCGCATTGCCCATCAGCCTGGAAGAGCTCAGCGCTGACATCCTGGTGCAAGGCCAAAGCGCGAAAATTGACGGTAACTGGCACAGTGGTGAGCGTGGCACCGGCAAGTTGCAAGGCCAGGTCGGTTGGGCTCCACTCGACGTCGACCTGGAGTTAATAGGTGACGCCTTGCCCGTCACCGTAGAGCCCTATGCAGATTTGCTGGTTAGTCCTGATCTACAGGTTAGCTTGCGAAACAACGCCTTGCATGTGGAAGGCAAGATAGCCATTCCTGAAGGTGATATCACCGTACGAGAGCTGCCTCCGCAGGCGGTAAGAGTATCGCCAGACACCATTATTGTCGGCCAGGAGGTTGAAGAAGAGCCGGCCTTGCCGCTGGACATCACGGCTCGCATTCAATTAATTATTGGCGACCAACTCCGGCTCTCTGCGTTTGGTTTAACCGGTCGTTTGAAAGGGCAGTTGGCGGTGCAGGAAAATATGACCGCCAACGGTGACCTGCGAATATTGGATGGGCGCATCAAGCGGTTGGGGCAAGAACTGAAACTGCGCCGTGCGATTTTGTTGTTCTCCGGCCCGATCAGCCAGCCCTACATGAACATTGAAGCAATCCGTGAAGTGGATGATGTGGTTGCCGGGCTCCGGCTTACTGGCAATGCCACCAGTCCTACCTCAGAGGTGTTTTCCGAACCGGCCATGTCGCAGCAAGAAGCCATGTCCTATCTGATTTTGGGACGGCCGTTGAGCGATGAGGGGGACAGCAATCTGGTCGGTCAAGCCGCTCTGGCGCTGGGCCTGGCGGGCACCGCGCCGATCACCCAGAAGATTGGTAGTACCCTGGGGCTGCAAGACTTTGCGGTAGAATCTGAAGGGTCTGGTACCGGTACTCAGGTAGTCGCCAGCGGTAGCATCACCGATAAACTCAGTGTCCGCTATGGTGTTGGTGTGTTTGAACCGGCCAACCAGTTGGCGCTGCGCTACGACTTAACCCAGCGTCTGTATCTGGAAGCCATCAGCGGCTTTGCCAGCTCGCTGGATTTCTTCTATCGTATCGACTTCTGATAAACGTTTTACCAGCTATCAAGGCAGCCAATTTGGTTGCTGTTTCGCTTCGCGCAGCATTACTCGTTGCGCCAGAAGCACACATAAGGAGTCATCATGTCTAGCGTCACAATGCGCGGTAACCCAATCTCAGTCGGCGGCCAGTTTCCGGCCAAAGGCGACAAGGCTCCCGCTTTCAACCTGGTTGCCAAGGACCTGTCCGATGTCAGCCTCGCCAGCCTGACCGGGAAACGCAAAATTCTGAATATCTTCCCGAGTGTAGATACTCCGACCTGCGCGACCTCCGTACGTACTTTCAACAGCAAGGCAAACGCTTTGGATAACACCCTTGTGCTGTGTATTTCGGCTGACCTGCCGTTTGCGCAAGCTCGTTTTTGCGGTGCAGAGGGGCTGGAAAGTGTGGTTAACCTGTCGACCATGCGTGGTAATGACTTTATCCGTAACTACGGTGTTGCTATTGAGGACGGCCCTCTGGCCGGTCTGACTGCGCGCGCTGTTGTTGTTTTGGATGAAGACGATAAGGTGCTGCACAGTGAGCTAGTTAGCGAGATTGGCAATGAGCCAAATTATGATGCGGCTTTGGCTGCACTCTAGGCGTTAGATCACTGGCGGAGAGCGAAACTCTCCGCCAGTTTTTACTGGTTAGCCCTTCACCGACAAGGCTTCCATGCGTTTTATCAAGTCGCCCAAGACGGGTAGGACTTTCAGCTCCTCGACTGGCTTATCTAACCAGGCCACCCCTTGAACGCTGCCATCGAGTAATCGCTGCCCTTCATCGCAGTAGGCAGACACGACCAGTATAGGCAAATACTGCGTGCTCTTTAGAAGACGCAGCTCCCTGATTAAGCTCAAACCATGCCCGTCCGGTAGGCGAAGGTCCGTCACCAGGGCACTGGGAGAGTGTTCTGCGAGCATTTGCTTGGCTGTGCGTACATTGTTCGCAGTGACAGGCTCATAACCGCCACGTCGCAGCATCAGTGACATGAACTGCACAACGGTTTCGTCATCATCAAGCACTAATACTTTCCTGGTGATCAGGTCCTCCGGGATAGAACTCATCTCTGTATCTATTGCAGCCAATGGAACCTCCAGCCAGAAGGTAGCGCCTTGACCTGGCGGAGAATGAAAGCCGACTTCACCCGCCATTTGTTCTATCAGATCACGGCTGATCGCCAGCCCTAAACCGGTACCGGGTTTTTGTCGGTTATCAGCGCTGTCTGCCTGGGCGAACTTATTGAACATAAGCGGCTGAAACGCTTCGGGAATGCCGTCACCCTGATCGCTCACACTGATGCGCAGCGAATCGTGGCGGCGTTGTAGCGCTATCTTCACGACTCCGGAGGTGGGTGAAAATTTGATGGCATTTGAGAGGAAGTTACTCAATACCTGATGTAAACGAATACCGTCAACCTCAGCCCAATACTCAGCTGATGGTTCGCGGTGCAGTTGCACATTGTGTTCATCGGCATAGGCCTGGTTGGCTGATATCGCATCGTCTACCAAGGTATCTATCCGTTGTACGCGCATGTCGAAAGACATTTTCCCGGCCGCCAACTTCTCCATGTCCAATAGGTCATTAATCAGATGGTTCAACCGCAGGCTGTTCGAGTGGGCGATTTCAAGCATCTTCTGGATTTTTTCTGGAATAGCGCCCAAAGAGCCACTGTTGACTATGCCAAGCGCACCCGAAATAGAGGTCAAAGGCGTGCGGAGCTCATGGCTGACAGTTGAGACGAATTCGCTCTTCATGGCCTCTACGCGCTTTTGTTCGGTCAAATCCAACATGGTGCCGCTGGCTCTTATTGCATTGCCATCGGCATCGCGTTGGAAAGCGCCACGCAGAAGCAACGGCAGTTCATGCCCATTCTTGTGGGTAAAACGTGTTTCAACCGAAAAGGACATGTCGTCGGAGGCGACGGCCTCCTGAAGGTGCCTAAGCAGGTTGTGCCGAGCGGTAACGGCGATGACAGCCTGCCAGCGGTGCAGTGACTGAAAACCTCTGTGCTGCGGATAGCCGAGCATTTCCCAAGCTCTGGCAGAGGCAATGAAGCGCAACTCTTCAAGATTAACGTCCCACCAACCGTCATTGCTGCCCTTCAACACAAGGCGCTGGCGCTCCTCACTTTGTTGTAGCGCTTCGTTGCTGGCGCGCATTTTTTGCGTCATCCGTGAGGCCAGCACTTCTGCCTGATCACGTCTAAAGTTAAGCAGAGAGGCGAGTAAAAACAGCATCACTGAAATGCCGAACCCGGCGGCCAATACGAACAAATGGTTTGGTAGCCTTGAATCAAACAGCGCCGTGCTGACGAAATCTAACTGCCAATCGCGCCCCAACAGTTGTAAGCCGGTTTGTCGAACGAACATGGGCTTTTCAGAGGGTGCGGTATCGTATGATTGAAACAGTGAAGCTTGTTCACTTGGGTTGCTCACATCCAGCAGTTGATAGCCAATAAGTGGATTGGTGTTCCCTAGAATACCTTCTAGTAGATCCCCCATGCGATAGGGGCTATAGACAAACCCTTTAAGCGCTGAAGTACGTGAGTCCACAGTAGCGAGCGACTTATTTAGTGCATATACCGGAACATACATCAGGATGCCGGCTTGCACCTTGCCATGCGTTTCCTGCAGCAGTTTGACCGGGCCGGTTACCGTAGTCTGGCCGCTTTCGGATGCTGCTTGCATGGCCTGCCGACGGGTGCTTTCGGAATACATGTCATAGCCAAATGCGGCTAGGTTGCGTCCAGTAAAAGGTTCAAGAAATAGAATTGAAGTGTAAAGAGGACGCTCACCATCCGGGTGAACTCGAAAGCCGGAGAAGCCTTCCGCCTGAACGCCCGCCTCAAACGCACTGAGGTTTTCCGGCGAGATCACCGCGGCATAGCCGACTCCCGTGATGCCAGGGTAGTGCTCAGCCAAACGCAACCTCTCGATCTGCCTTTTCCACTCCTGCCGGGTTACCTGGTCACTGGCATCAATCAAGCCTGCCGCCCCAAGAAGTATTTGCTCGTGATCGATCATGCGCTTACGGATCGAGGTCGCAATATCGGTGGTTAAAATTTCGAATTGGCGTTCAGCTAGCGATAACTCGCGCTGTCGCAAATACTGCCAAGCCAGCAACGTGGTCAGTAAGGCAATGACGAGTACAAACCACGCCAGGCTATTTTTCTTGCTGAAAATGGCCCGTCCTAAACTGAAGGACGATTGGGTTCGACTAAAAGGCATTAGCGTAGCTACTTATCATGACAATCTCGGCAGGAGCACCTACGCCAATGATAGTTGGCTAACGCGATGATTGCAGTGCAATTTCGCAAAGCCTTCATGATTCTTTCGTACAGCTCATTCAGCGCCTAGCCAAACAGGGGTTCTGGTCCGATAAAGGTCGTGCGGTGTAACCAGTGCATATCGCGCCAAAGTGCAGCACTGCGTCGTGTTTCCCCCAATTAGGGAGTAGTCCTTTGTGGAGCACAATCAAATAATGACCCATAATTACGATAAGTTATTATTAGTTACTATAAGTGTCGTTTCTTTATATTGTTTCAACAGTAGCTTGGCTGATTTTTGAAAAAAGCTCCACGTTAGGAGCTCACAACAACAATATGGAGTCATTATGCGTAGTAATCGATACGGGAAGTTAACACCGTTGGCCCTGTTCATTCCTTTGGCGCTCAGCGGTTGTCTCAGCAGTGGTGGCAGTGATGATGACGAGAAACCTGTCGTCGAACGTTCCAGTTTTTATCCGCTATTTGATCCGTCCGCTACCCTGGCACATAACGCACTACCAGTCCCCATCAACCTCGCCATGAGGGGCACTAGCGACGGTACCCTGAATATTCCGCTGGATGACGTGGTGGAGGGCAAGTACAAAGTCCTGCTGGAACAAGTCAATGACCTCGACGGCTGGTCTACGGTCGCACCTATTCAGATCCCCTTCAGCGAGCCGATAGACCGCGATTTTGCAGCAGGCAATGTGGAAGTTTTACGCACCACGCTAGTATCGCCAACTACCGCTGAACTGCTGCAGCAGGCAGCCGACGTGTACGTGCAGGAAGGCGCAGCCGCTGCAATCGACGTGGTTAACAGCGCAGTGGCTAGCAAAGCGCACGCGCCTTTGACCGGACATCAGGTACCTGTTGCGAGATTTACCTGTGCCGATGACGTAACTGACCAGTTTGTTATCGGTGTAGCCGCGGTAGACGACCAGACGCTGTTGCTTAAGCCTATCGTGCCACTAGCCGATGGTGATGACCTCACCTGTATGGAGCAAAGCGGAGATTTCTATCAGGCGGTTATTGCTGCATCAGAATTGGATGACACTGCTTTTTCCAACGGCTACTTACCCGTACTGATGGATGGTTTTAATAGTGCGGAAGCAACAGCGGTCGGCCGCGATGAGCATTTTGACCAAGTCCTCAGTGAGGTAGCTACCGATGATTCGGCTGAGGAGCGGGCGATGAAAGCGCTGTATACCGAGATCGGCGCGGTGCTTGAGGGCGCGGGCATAGATAACGATGATGTGGTACTCAGCTTCGCCTTTAGCACGCAATCCAACAGCCACGTACTGGATTATTTAGCGATCAACGCGACCGCGCATGAAAGCACCTTTACCCTGGCTGCACCGGCCACTGCAGTTCTACCTAACGCGGCTATTTATAAAGGCGTACTGAAAAACCTGCCGTATTACCTCAACAATAAACCAGCCAACATCGGTGCGGCCGCCGGGCTAACTGCCGCGGGAGATGCTGCATCAGTACTTGAAGGCCAGTGGGTGAGTGCATCGGGCAAAGGTGTTACACGCTTTGATATTGCTGCGGGACATGTTCCGGTTACTGATCAGACCGTTGATCTCCCCATGGTCGTTACGCTGCCTGCGGGTGTGGCGCCATTGGCTGGCTGGCCCGTGGTAATTTATCAACACGGGCAGGGCAGTGATCGTTCTGCCGCTGTTGGTCTGGCGGCTCAGTTTGCCGCGCAAGGCTGGGCGGTTATTGCCATAGATCACCCCCTGCATGGTGTTACAAGCACCAATGCGCTCGCGGGGCTATTGATGGATCCAGCCAACGAGCGGCATTTTTATATCGATATGGACGGCAATAGTGAAATGGATGCATCAGGTGCGCATTCCATGAATGGTTCGCCCGCGACCACGCGCGATATTCGTCGGCAAACCGTTGCTGACTTACACGCACTGCTCGCAAGCCTTGAGCGCATGAGCATCAATGGCCAGGCATTAGATAACAGCCGTGTGGGCTATGTAGGTATTTCAATGGGCGGTGTTATTGGCTCCATGTTTGCCGGTACCGTGCCTGATGATCAGGTACAAGCGTTCACGCTGGATGTGCCTGGCGGCGGCATGGCTAAATTGTTTGACGGCTCTATCGTCTTTGCATCGCAGTTCCGTCCCCAATTGGCAGCCCAAGGGCTTGATAACGGAACCTTGGCTTATGAAAGCTACTTTGCGCTGGATCAAGCGGTGCAGGACAGTGGCGACCCGATCAACTACGCCAAGGCGATGGGTGAGGGCACTGCGTCAATTCACATCGTCGAGATGGTCGGTTCATCGGACGGCAATCCTCCCGATTTGGTATTGCCGAACGACTTGATGAACAGCGAAGCCTACAACACCATTTTCAGCACCATAGGCTTGTCGGATACCCAAGTTGCAGAAACTGCGCCGCTGTCTGGCACCACACCGTTGTGGCAAAACGGCGACCTGACAACGCTGACCAGTGGCAGTGCAACGGAGAGTCCGATTCGTCGGGTCGTACGTTATGCAGGCGGTAGCCATTTTTCTCTACACTTAGCGGATCGCCCTGCCAGCATGGCGCCATTTAACGCACTTTTTCCCGTAGCCGATGGCACTGCGACTACGAAAGCTGTTCAGCGTCAAACGGTTGAGTTCCTGACCTCACAGGGCAGTACATTGAGAGTGACTGAGGACGAGTTAACGCTAATCAGCCCCTGAGACATAGTATTCGGCAGGGTCATAAATAAGGGCGCATTAGCGCCCTTATTTAATTTCAGCTGCGCCTTATATCAACTCCCGAGTAGCAAATAGCACAGCGCCGCACTCCGACCAGAGTGCGATCTGGTTCACATTGGGCCGTGATGTCTTATGCTGTAGGATTCCCACTAATTATTTTGACGCTCATTTATTGACGAAACCCCCTAGGTTAGACAGCTTTCATCAAAGTGGCGCCATAGCCGAGCCCATTACGGGCTTGCACAAACACCGTGAGATTGGTTAGCGTTCGCATTTTGTTGGATTGCAGACCCTTCTAGCGTTACTACCAAGGAAGCCTTCACTGTATGCCAGACGTGCAGTTGGAAACGGATTTAGAATCCCTGTTGAAGAGCAATAACAAAACCCGGCAAGCCGATCGGTTGATGCAAATCGCCAACGCTTTGGCCGTAGTCTTGGTGGTGATCGCATTTCGCACCCTGAGTGTCGGTGATTGGCTGGACAGTGCCCTGGTGGCTGTTGCCTTTGTGGTGGTGATTATTGCCCGCCAGCTCAACCGCGCAGGCCGCGTAGACCTGTCGGTATCATTAGTACTGGTGGTTGTCGCATTGGTGGTCAGCCTATCCATGTGGAACAACCAGGGGCTTTATAGCGGTGCTGTGCTGGCGTTCCCGGCGTTGCTGGTGGTTGCAGGTACGGTAACCTCGCGCCGTCTGTTTTTGTTGCTGCTGGTTTTTATGCTGAGCGTAGTCGCCTTGATCACTTACGTCTCGGTTACCGGGTTGAAGGCCTATCAACCGGCCCCAATTGGCGTAGGTCGATTGGTAGTAATAAGCGGTATTCTCATCGTTTCAGCCTTCGCCATTTCGCTATTAATGAGTGACTTGCGCGCCACCCGGTCACTCCTGCGTCGGGAAATGCTAAGGCTGCGCACCTCAGAAGCACAGCTCTCGCACCTTTCTCAGCACGATGCCTTAACTGATCTGCCGAACCGCAAGGCGATAGGGGAGTTGGTCCAAGAGGCAATCCAAAGGGCAGGGGAGCAGGGTAGGCAGCTCGCCTTATTGTTCGTGGATATCGATAACTTTAAAAACATCAATGACTCATTGGGTTACGCCGCCGGCGATGAACTATTGCAGGAGATCGCAGCCAGGTTGCAGCTGACTATCCGCGGTGCCGACACGGTCAGCCGTCAAGGCGGTGATGAATTCATCATGATTCTGTCTGATCTCGATGGCGAGGATACTGCGGTATCGGTTGCTCGGCGCATCCAGGAAATCGTTGGCCAGCCGTTTGCGTTGCGCGATATGCAGCTGGTCACCTCACTTTCAATTGGGATCGCACTGTATCCTCGCGACGGCGATGACTTTTCAGCACTGTTGCGTAAAGCGGAACTGGCAACGCAACGAGCCAAGCTGACGGGACGCAACACCTACTGCGTGTTCGATGAACACATGAACGTTAACACCCATGAACGCTTGGGAATCGAGCAAGATCTTCGCCAAGCATTGATTCATAAAGAATTTGTTCTGCACTTCCAGCCTATTATCGACCTAGGCAGCCGCAAAATGGTTGGCGCCGAAGCGCTACTGCGTTGGCAGCACCCCGAACGCGGGCTTCTAGGGCCTGATGTATTCATCGATGTAGCGGAAAAGTCGGGGCTGATAACAGAGATAGGCGAATGGGTTTTAAATGAGGCCTGCCGAGAAACGGCTTATTGGCAGCAATCAGGACACGCCGGACTAGCCGTCTCAGTCAATCTGTCGGCGGTGCAGTTTCAACGGGGCGACCTTGAAGCAAACATCTGCAAAGCTTTGCAAGACGCCAATCTTGATCCATCGCTGCTGGAACTGGAACTGACGGAATCGATGCTGCTGGAGAAATCTGACAGCTTTCAACTACGTCTTAAAAGCCTAAAGCAGTTGGGCGTAAAGCTGTCTATCGATGATTTTGGAACGGGGTATTCGAACCTATCCTATCTGCAGCGTTTTCAGGTCGACAAGCTGAAGATCGATAAATCCTTCGTCACCAATCTCAGTAGTAACGAGCAGAACTTGGCTATCGTCACAGCCATCATTCAGATGGCGCACAGCTTGAATCTGCAGACAACCGCAGAGGGAATCGAGGACCAGCAAGTGCAAGACATACTGACGTCCTTGGGCAGTAACTTTGGCCAAGGTTATTATTTTGCTAAACCCATGCCCGCGGATGAGTTTCTTCGTTATGCGCAGGAATTAACGCTTTAACTCTTAACATGAGCAGACAACCGCATGAGCCTTGATGACCGGGAATGGTACCGCGAAGATGCTAAACGAAGATCGCAGATGCCTGACGTGCGCGCATCCTCAGCGCAACAACACAGCAGCCGGCGATCGCGTGTGTTGTTTGTTGCGACCAAAGCGGCTAAGCCATCTAGAAAGGGTTTAGGGATGTGGCTGGTAATAGGAGCATTGATCACCCTGGCGTGCCTTATCTATCGGTTCGCATAATATATATTATGTTAAATAAGATAATTATAAAGATACCACTGACTCACCAGCCCCCAAGCTTCCTTCCACTCTTACACCGTATCTGCAGACAGATAAGGCCCGGACTCACGCAAAACGCTTAAACCTCTAGCGTGAGTCCGGGTTTAACTCACTCAGCAACCCAACTACCAAAAGGATCTTCGCCAAACCGCCAGCTCTGTGGATCGCGCTGCAGTTCTTCTTCTGTCAGCAGACAGACATCAAGATTTGCATTTAATAACGCCATATCCATGCCCTGACCGATAAACACCAGCTCCTGCCGGCAGTCACCGGTTTCTGTTTGCCAGTGCTTCATGATTGCTTGCAGCGTTTGTTCGTCTTGTGGCCAATGCGATTTGTCGACGAAACGCCACCAGCGCCCAGCCTTGCCGTAACGCATCAAACTACCGGCTTGCGACCAACTACCTGCCTCCTGCCATTTGCTGGCCAGCCAGAAGAAGCCTTTTGAGCGCAGCAGCTTGCCGTTGCTCCATTCGCTGCTGATGAAATCGTGAAACCGCTGTGGATGAAAAGGTTTCTGCGCGCGATATACCGCCGAGGCGATACCGTACTCTTCGGTTTCCGGAACGTGTTCACCGCGCAGCTCCTGCAGCCAACCAGGTGCCGTCGCTGCGCGATCAAAGTCAAAGCGGCCGGTGTTGAGTATCTCGTTCAGCGGTACCTGGCCCATGACCATGGGGATGATTTTTGCGTGGCGGTTCAGACCGCGCAATATGGCTGCCAGTTCGTCACGGGCGGCCTGGGAGATCAGATCTGCTTTGCTTATCAGTAGCACGTCGGCAAACTCGACCTGTTCGACCAGCAAATCGGTAATTGATCGTTCGTCGTCCTCGCCGAGCGTCTCTCCCCTGCTTTGCAGGCTGTCTGATTGTTGGTAATCGGCAAGAAAACTCAAACCATCGACTACCGTTACCATGGTGTCGAGCCGCGCTACATCGGCTAGTGCGATGTCATTCTCGTCTCTGAAGGTGAAAGTTTCGGCCACGGGCAACGGTTCGGAGATGCCCGTCGACTCAATCAACAGATAATCAAAGCGATCTTCTTTCGCCAAGCGCCCTACTTCTTCGAGCAAGTCTTCGCGCAAGGTGCAACAGATACAGCCATTGCTCATTTCGATCAGCTTTTCTTCTGCGCGATTGAGGCTTACGTCGCGCTGTACTTCACTGCCATCGATGTTGATTTCACTCATGTCGTTGACGATAACCGCGACTTTGAGGCCTTCACGGTTTTTGAGTATCTGGTTTAGCAGGGTGCTTTTGCCGGCGCCTAGAAAGCCGGAAAGCACGGTTACGGGGAGACGATCAGGCATCAAAGGTTAATCCGTCATATTATTGAATCGATAATTATAGTTATAACATAACATTAATCAAGGCGAATCCATGCCCTGTTCCCCTCATGATGCGATATTCAAAAACATGAACATCTTGACCTGGCCGAGGCCGGTGCGTTACTCAGTTACCCTCGCCCATAGGTAAACAAGAATAAGGAAAGCTGATGTACAGCGTTGACGACATCACCCTGCAAACCTGGCAAGTCACCGGCCTACAAACGCGTTTTGCGACCCTGGGTAGCGGCCCGGTTGCCTTATTCATTCACGGTTGGCCTGAGTGCTGGTACTGCTGGCGAGAGCAGATGGTGGCTCTGGCTAACGCCGGCTATCAGGCGGTTGCACCTGATATGCCAGGATTCGGTGAAACCGAGGCGCTACCAGAGATCACTGACTACAACGTGATACGTATTTGCGCTTTTATGCAGGGTCTAGTTGAGCAAGCCAACGCTGGCGCACCGGTTTTGCTGATTGGGCATGATTGGGGCGCCATTAACTGCTGGCAGTTCATCCAACGCCATCCCGAATCGGTATCGCGGTTGATCAATATGAGTGTGCCGCTGCGTCCGGTGGCTGATGTTCCACCGGTTGAGTTTTTGCGTGGTTACTTCGGTGAGAACTTTTTCTACCAGGTTTACTTTCAGGATCCGGGCGTAGCTGAAGCAGAATTTGATGCTGACCCAGAGTGCATTTTGCGGGCACTGTACTGCTCCCCTGAAACACCCCGTGACCCTCCCCTGCTGGGTCGCTCAACGAACGAAGGCGGCGGTTGGATTGGTCGCCTGGGCAAGCCAAAAGAGCAACCGGACTGGTTGTCTGATGAAGCACTGGCTTACTTCATCAACGCTTACCGTCACAGCGGTTTTGCAGGCGGCATCAATTACTATCGGAATTTAGATGAGAACTGGCGACTGATGCTGCCTTGGCGCGATAGCCCGATCACCTGTCCGGTCTTGTTTATTGTCGGCAGTGCCGATATGACCATCCAGGGCGCAAGTGAAGACAAGTTGCGGGAGATGATGGGTGACCGCTTACCCGATGTGCAGATTAAAATGCTGCAGGGCAAGGGGCACTGGATTCAAAGC
>TARA_R110000765_G_scaffold75276_2_pt1 | contig 30402 bp, 23 predicted proteins | sample TARA_R110000765 | Tara Oceans TARA_R110000765 (sample SAMEA4398168) | marine metagenome | biome: Polar Biome; feature: [MES] marine water layer (ENVO:01000295) within the mesopelagic zone...; material: water (ENVO:00002006), including particulate matter (ENVO:01000060) such as...... | reverse complement strand
AATATTTAGGTGTTTTTCCGGTTATAGAAAACACAGTATCAATTGAAGACTACGTACTTTCAGATCCCTTACCCGGTATTCAATTAGGATTATTGAAGAAAAAAAGTAATACCCCTTTCAAATCATACGATTCAAAGCACATTGGTGTACTAAGAGGCACGACTTTTAAAGTAGTAAAATCTGAGTTTAAAAACGCCATTATGGTAGAAATAAATAGTCTCGAACAATTATTGAAAATGTTAGATGTGGGAAGGCTAGACTATGTTCTTATAGATAAACACACAGCGTCTGACTTAATTGTAAAAACACTGCCTTATTTGATTGGTCAATTAGATTTTGTTCCTGCTAACAGCGATTATTTAAGTGTACATTTAGCGTTTTATAAACACAAAGCCTCAGAAACAGAGAAAATTTTAGCCGCATTTAATCAAGGGCTTAAACACATTAGTGCAACTGGATTAGTGAACAAAATTTTATACAAGCACGGCTTGTTAGCATTTGAAAGTCAACATGATAAAAACACCATTAGAATAGCCACCGTTAACAATAAAGAGCTGTTAATGATGAAAGAATTATCTCATCAATACCTGGCTCATCATCCTGATATAAAACTAGAATGGCGTGTTCTAGACGAGTCGGTATTAAGGTTACGATTAATGAGTGATCTTGCGGTTTCTGGGGGCGAATTTGACATTATAACTATAGGAGCATACGAAGCCATGCTCTGGGCAGAAAAGGGTTGGTTACATCCAATAAAAGACCTAAAGCACGATTATGAAGTCTCTGATATTATTTCTTCAATTAAAGATGATTTAAGTTATAAAAATACACTTTATGCATTACCATTTTATGCAGAAAGCTCGATGACATACTATCGTAAAGACTTATTTGAAGCGGCAAAAATTAACATGCCTAGTCAACCGACATGGTCTCAAATTTATGCGATGGCTAAAAAGCTAAATAATAAAAACAAAGGTATAAACGGCATATGCTTACGTGGAAAACCAGCTTGGGGAGAAAACATTGCTTTAATAGCAACCATTGTTAACGGCTATGGTGGCAAGTGGTTTAACCAAGGTTGGCAACCACAATTAACATCGAAAGAGTGGCAAGCAGGAGTATCTCTTTACATAGATTTAATGCAAAAATATGGTCCAATAAACGCTAATACTTTAGGGTATCAAGAAAATCTTGAGTTATTCTCCCAAGGTAAATGTGCGATATGGGTCGATGCTACCGTAGCTGCGGGTACTTTGTTTAATCCTAAAAACTCTACTGTACACGATAAAACGGGATTTGCAGCTGCGCCTTATGAAGTAACTGCTGAAGGGGCAAGCTGGCAATGGACTTGGGCCCTAGCAATACCGGCTTCATCAAGCTCATATGATAATGCCCAAAATTTTATTGAATGGGCAACATCGAAAAAATACATAAATGAAGTCGCTAAGCAAAGTAACTGGATCTCTATCCCCCCGGGCACACGCTATTCAACCTATAAAAATCCACATTATAAAAACAGCGCTCCGTTTAGTGACTTTGTTTTTCATGAAATTGTACGTGCGAGTACTGTTAATTCATCGTCTAAAAATAGTCCTTATCAAGGTATTCAATTTGTAAATATTCCTGAATTCCCCGCCATTGGCAATTATTTAGGACTACAAATATGTAAGGTGTTGTTGAAGAAAAAGAATTTAATAGAGGCACTCATTGAATCTCAAGAGTTTGCAGAAATGCAGCTGAAGCTTTCAAATAAGAGAAGTGAAACTTCTGGTTAGTTATATCTTCAGGTATTTGCCGTATTTAACCTTTTTTATGTCATATAAAAAAGGTTAGGAATTTCAGTATGATTAGGGGTTATTAAGCGCTTAGTAAGATCTGTAGAGTAATAGACTTTATTGCTGTTAAAGTTTTTAAAGCTGTCCACTTTGATAAGCATTGAGTAAATTTTTCAGCTCAACAATGCTCTTATTGATTTCAATGCCTTCATCACAGTCTTTAACTTTAAGTGCAGGAGTCATAGTCTCGATACATTCGATATCAAAATCAACCTGCGGACCACGCTTTATATAGCTATCAATCGACTCAAACGGTTTGTGCGCTATTAATGATAATGCATCAGCGTTAGACACTAGCGTATAACCAGCAATACCTGTTGTTCCACGATAAGCCTTCGCAAAACCACCATCAATCACTAATAGCTTACCATCGGCTTTAATCGGACTTTCGCCTTTTTTAACCTTTACGGGAACATGGCCATTTACAATGCGTCCGTTATCCGAGTTAACACCAAATTCGTGCAATATTTTTTTCGCTGACTCTGCTTCGTTACGCAAGTCATAATAAGCATTACGACCTTCTGAATGCACAGCTTTATCAGCAATAAAATAGCGCTCAAAGGTCGCCATTCTTTGTTTACCAAATAAAGGCGATTGTTCACCACACCATAAGTACCACATGGCATCTTCGCCATAAGTTTTCTCTGTTGACCCAGCAGGTGCAAAGTAGCCTTGTCTTGCCAGTGTATCTACTCTGTCGACAAATGCCTTTCCTGAAAACTCTTCGCCTGCGACCTTAAATGATTTAAACGAACCATCATCATTCATCGCTACGCAACCGTGAAATAACAAATGGTCATTGCTAACATGATACATTGCACCATGACTATAAAGAAAACGTGTATGCTGCTGTAAATGCTTACTATTCAAAAATGCCTGTTTTAGTTGTTCAATTACAACTTGTTCTGCTTTGCTCAGGGTATACGGATCATCAGCCGAAATGGTAGGAAAATGTTGATCAATTAATGCATAAGAAACCTTGTTAATACTAACCGTACCTGCAGCATGATCTATCTTGTCGAGTAACAAACGATCATCCATTTGATATTGCGAGCGTCTTTTGACGATTTGACCTTCAAGTTTCAATTGTATTATCGCTATCGCTTTTTGCATTTGCGCTAATAAACTACGTTCGTTGTTCTCTAACGTTTGATCTTCAGGCACTTTAGGCTGAAATTGTTCACAAGGGTCATCACCATAAAGTTCAACGGCAAGAGCAGCAAGTGGCAGTAAATTAATACCATAACCACTTTGTAGTGTTTCAAGGTCGGTATAGCGCAACGCAATCCTAATCGCGGTGGCAATACATGCTTCACTTCCTGCAGCAGCCCCCATCCATAAAATATCATGGTTGCCCCATTGCACGTCAACGCTATGATATTTCATTAGCATATCCATGATGTGGTGAGCACCTGGACCACGGTCATAAATATCACCAACAACATGCAGCTTTGATATTGCTAGCTTTTGAATCAATTCTGCAACGGCAAAAGTAAATGCTTTAGTCTGACCTGAGCTAACAATGTCTGTGAGAATATTGTCTGAGATAACATTGTCTGAGATAGTATTGTTTGAAAGAGTTTCTAAGTTGTCTTGAGTAGCATGGCCGCTCTCAGACAAACCCATGTCCGATTGTGGCTCGTATATTAGCGTTGCTATTTCTTTAGTAAAGGTATCAGGCAGTAATGCTAGAATTTTTGAACGCGCATACACTTGACTATATTTACGACAAATTAGCACCAAGTTTACCAGTGACTGCATTGAACATTTTGCATCTTGGTCACTGCCTTCGCTATTAAACGAAAGTACTTCTTCTGGGTAACAAACTAACGCCGTTAATTGGTGCTGCTCATCAGCACTTAATTGCTTGTGAAACAATTGACTAATTAACTGGGCGATTGAACCTGAGCCATTTTTAATAACATGACAAAAAGACTCATACTCGCCATGTAAATCAGAAACAAAATGCTCTGTTCCTTTTGGCAGGTCCAATTCACCTTCGAGTTTACTAATTGCATCGGTTACAGAAGCTATTGACGGGTATTCACTCGCGAGTAATCGCAGTGCTATGTCATCATTGGCTTTCAAAATAATATCTCACTTTGCTGTACGCGGCTAAAGTCGTTAAATATATTTATGTACTGATGCAATTTATGTCACCTTAACCTAACGAGTTGATATTATTTAGATCTTTACAGATCAAAACTAAGCGCTCTTTAAATGACTGTTCAGCATGTCTAAGCCAAACTCTCGGGTCATAATTTCCTTTATTAGGTTTATGCTCACCGTCAGGGTTGCCAATTTGGCTTTGTAGAAAGGCATGCTTTTCAGCAGAGTACTCTCTTACGCCATTCCAAAATGCCCATTGTAAATCGGTATCGACATTCATTTTTATTACGCCGTAACCAATCGCCTCTTTAATGTCTGCAGCACTTGAGCCTGAGCCACCATGAAAAACAAAATCGACCGGTTGCTCACCCGTAGCAAATTTTTTCTGAATATATTGTTGTGAATCTTTTAAGATAGTAGGACGTAATTCAACGTTACCTGGACTATAAACACCATGCACATTGCCAAAAGCAGCCGCAACAGTAAACTTGTTACTCACTTCACCTAATTCTTTGTATGCATAAGCGACTTCTTCAGGTTGGGTGTATAAACGTGAGCTATCTACGTCAGAATGATCGACTCCGTCTTCTTCACCACCGGTAATGCCTAACTCTATTTCCAACGTCATGCCCATACGGTTCATGCGTTCAAGGTAGCGCTTACACGTTTCAATATTCTCTTCGAGTGGCTCTTCAGACAAATCAATCATGTGAGAAGTAAACAACGGCTTACCGTGTTGCTTAAAATAAGCTTCGCCTGCGTCAAGCAAGCCATCAATCCAAGGCAACCATTTTCTGGCGGCATGATCGGTATGAGTCATCACACGTGCACCATAAAGTGGCGCTAATTCATGAACATGCTTAGCACCAGCTACCGCACCCGCAATAGAAGCACGTAAATTATCGTTATTTAATCCTTTACCAGCATAAAATGCTGCACCACTGCCAGAAAATTGAATGATGGCTGGTGAGTTAATTTCACTAGCGGTTTCTAACACAGCATTAATAGTATTGCTTCCTGTAACATTTACAGCTGGCAATGCAAAAGCATTGGCTTTTGCAAAGGCAAAAAGTTGTTGAACTTCGTCGCCGGTAATTACACCTGGGGCAATATTATTTTTTATCGATGTCATGTTGTTAACTCCATTAGTTGTCGTTATGCTTTTTATGTCCATTGTATTTATTATAGAACTTCTATTGAAGAACTAATATTGTTGATTTGATTATTTATTTAGCATAAATGAGCTCAGTAAATTGACCTGCTCTATTTCAAATCTAACCCTACCAGCCGCTATATCAATAATGTGAATATATACAAAAGTTTTCAATCTAGGGATTACTTATACATTGGTTACATTTACATTACAATCCAACATTACCAATAACGATTCAAGGCATATGAATTTTGGTAATACAAAAAGTTAACACAGGTTACGTGGTGAGATTTTAAACAACAATAAAACACAGTATTCACTTAACAACACATACCCTAAAGACCGTAAAAATTAAACAATAAATACAATCACTAACAAAATAAAAAACAGAATAACCATCAAATAAGCACATAAAATATAGCGTACTTAAAGTGACATTGAAAATGAATAAACAAGTAAAAAGGCTATTGGTTACTTTGTAATATTGGTAATAACCTATAGAAAATAAATATATAATAATTTATTACTTTTTAATAATCACTTTGTTCAAAGACAAAAATCTGCAAGTTTCAATATAATTAAGTTAGCTATAAAAATTACCATTAAAGCTCGAATACAAATAAAGCATAAATAAAAAATACCTTATCACTAATGAATTATCAAATTTAAACTTCTAGACGTCTAGATTGACAAGCGATTTAAACGTCATATAATGCAATCCAACATAGACATTCCTTGAGAAAAAGTTATTGTTTACTTTGAATAAAAACAATAACTGAAAAGATTTGATTAATGACCAACAATAATTCGCCAATACCAGCATCAAACTCATCAAACAAAAGCAGTTCAGCGCCTAGCTTGAAAAGCCTCATACCTTTTGGTGCTTTCCTGGGGATATTTCTTGGAACGGGTATAGTACTAACGCTCCAAGGGGCTGACTTTGCCTTTTACCAACTCCCCGCCAGTATTGCCATTATTCCAGCCATATTACTGGCTATTTATATGGGCAAAGAAACAGTCAACGAGCAAATCAATCAATTTATAGCGGGGGCTGGGCACCAAAATATTATAACCATGTGTATTATCTATTTGCTCGCTGGCGCATTTGCGGCGGTTGCTAAAGCAACAGGCAGTGTAGATGCTAGCGTACAATTAGGATTGTCACTTTTTCCTGATTATTTTCTCTTGCCTGGTTTGTTTTTAGTCGCTGCATTTCTTGCTACAGCCATGGGAACCTCAATGGGCACCATTGCCGCTATTGCACCGATTGCCTTAGGATTTGTAGAGTCTGCCGATATTGATGCTAGCTTGATTGCCGGCTGTATTATCTCGGGTGCTATTTTTGGTGATAACTTATCGATAATTTCTGACACCACCATAGCGTCGACGAGAAGCCAAGGCGCGCAAATGAAAGATAAGTTTCGAGTTAATTTTAAATTCGCTGTTCCTGCCGCACTCATTTGTTTAGCACTACTCGCAGCTAATGGCGTTACAATAAGCCATGTAGCTAGCCAAGAACTCGACGTTATCGGTTTTTTGCCTTATATCGTTATTCTGGCACTGGCACTTTCAGGTATGAATGTCTTTATGGTGCTGATCATCGGAATAGTGTTGGCAGCCGTTATTGGCATGTTGAACAATGACTATCAATTAGCAACATGGGTAAGCGATATCAATAAAGGTTTTGCCAGCATGCAAGACATCTTTATTTTGTCGTTATTTATTGGCGGCTTAAGTGAGCTAATTAAACGCCAAGGCGGATTAAGTGCCCTAACAGCAAGTATTGAACGGTTAACCCTAAAGGTTAGTCCTCATAACAAAAAGCGTGCCGCAGGCATTGGTATAGGCGCTTTAGCTTTTTGTTGTAACTTTTTTACTGCCAATAATACCGTCTCTATTATTGTTACTGGTGAAACGGCTAAAGGCTTAGCACAAGATGGAGAGCTCAGCCCTGCTCACTCCGCCAGCATGTTAGATATTTTTGCTTGTATCAACCAAGGTTTATTACCCTATGGAGCACAAGCTTTGCTGCTTGGCGCGACTTTAAAAATATCCCCTTTAGACGTAGTGGCAAATGCCTACTACCCTATGATTTTATTTTTCGTGGCTAGTTTTGCTTTTTGGCGAATTACCAGAAAATAACCTTTATCTCTTTTAATTCTTCCTACACTTAACAAGAAAAAGCCCGAATTAACGGGCTTTTTCTTTCAATAAGAAGTTAGTTTATTCAACGTTAACTAATCAAAATACCAAGCGATTAAACATTACAACGTAATGCTAAATAGTGGGTTTAACACAATTAGGCGGTGTTGATTTTTTAAAAATAGGCAGTGATTTCGGCAAATGTTCAGTTAACTGCTTTATACGCGTTTCATTTGATGGATGAGTCGACATAAATTCAGGTGGTGAACCTGCTGAGATTTTTGCCATATTTTGCCAAAGTTTAATACTGCCTTTAGGATCGAAACCAGATTTAGCCATTAAATCTTGGCCGACAATATCTGCTTCACTTTCGTGGCTGCGACCATATGGCATCAATACCCCATACTGCACGCCTAAACCTAAACCTGCCATCATCATATTTCGACTTTCTACATTCTGGCTTTCAAGCACTACACTGACAATAGAAAGGCCCATTTGGCTCACTTGACTTGATGATAAACGCTCGTTCGAGTGTTGCTCAATAACATGACCCACTTCATGACCAATAATAGCGCCTAATTGATCTTGGTTCTCAGCTACTTTTAATATGCCAGTATAAACGCCAATTTTTCCACCGGGTAATGCAAAGGCATTGACTTGTTCGGAGTCAAATACCACCACTTCCCACGCGCCGTCATGTGCAGACTTTGGTACATTGACAGTAATAGCGTTAGCAACACATTGCACATAGCGGTTGATTTCAGGTGACTGGCTTATTTTTTCTTTGGTTTTCATTTCTTCAAAAGATGCGCTACCCATTTTATTGAGTTCGTCTGCAGACATCATCATTAACTGCGAACGACCTGTTGAAGATTTGGTACAACCGGTTAGGGTGATTATTGCTAAACATATCGCCAATTTAATTTTCATCTGCTCTCCTAAAAAAATTTACTTTAAAATAAATACGTTAATAGCTTATTCTAAGTAATGAAAAGTTAAATATCTATTATTTATTGGATTAAGGTCTAGTGATGAGCGGTAAGAGTTCAACCGAGCGGCTAATATGAACTCACTATCGAATATATTTGTATCGCTGTTGCTGTTGCTGTTTATATTTATGCACAATGAATTGTTTTCTGATTTTTTAACGACAGAAAAATAAAATTACAGTCTTAAAGACTCAAAGCGTTAAGGTCAGTGCAAGCTATATCAATTGACCTACTTATTTAGTTACTTAATTTCTTCTATTGGTATTACTCGTCTTAAGTTAAACGAAAACGCAGTACCTTTTCCTAAGGTGCTTTTTACTTTGATATCAGATTTCAATAATTCTAATAACTTTTTAGTAATAGCTAACCCTAAGCCCGTATGCTTATTTTTATCTTGTATGGCGTTACTTGCGCGATAACGGGTGTCAAAAATATACGATAGCTCTTCTGCTTTTATACCCGTTCCGTTGTCAGAAATTGTAAGGCTACATTGATTTTCATTTAACTCTTCGATAATTAACTCAATTTTTCCTCTCTCTTGAGTATGGCGAATAGCGTTTTCTAATAAATTACTGATCACTCGTTCAAGTTTAGCAATATCACTATAAACTTGAGTATAAGAACTGTTGGGTTTTACTGAAATATCGATGTGCTTTGCGTTGGTCTGCAAATTAAACTTTGCCATAATATCGTAGAGCAATTCGGCTAGATTAAATGTTTCAAAGTTTAAGGTAACTTGACCACCTTCAAGGTGTGTAAGCTCAAATATTTGATCAATGAGTAACTTCAACTGTAAAGTATTTTTTAGTACGGTATTAATGTGCTTTTCTCGTACCTCAGCCGTTAACTCATTGCCTTTATGGGCGATCATTTCAATATAACCTTGTAATGATGACAAGGGGGTTCGTAAGTCATGAGAAATATCAGCTAACAACTCTCTTCGTTTCACATCACTTTGTTGTAAAAGGTTTAATTGCTCATTGAGTTGATTAACCATTTCTTCAAAAGCCACGCCCAATTGATGTACTTCATTACTGCTATTAGGCATCCACGAGGTTAACTTTAGCGATGATTTATCAAAGCCTGCATTTTTTAATAACTGAATATCATGGTTAAGGCGACGAAGTGGTCGAGTAAAGTAGTAAAAAATGCCCAGCATAACAATGAAAAGAAATACCAATGCTCCCACCAGCATAACCATAGAAAGTTCAGCTTGTCGGTCAGAGTCTACACGGTTATATGCAGACTCATAACGCTCTCCGGTGACAATAACATACAGATAGCCAATTAACTGGCTACCATTAAAAACAGGGGCTGCTGAGAATATTTTTTCACGGCTCTCATGCTGTGGATCATCACCATAAATAGGTAAGCTGATCTCATTTTGTGTTAGCTGAATTAATGGTTTTAGATCAATACGATCGCGTTTAATTAATGACGGTGTAATTGAATGAGTTAAAATAACGCCATTAGGGTCAACAAAATAAAATTCAAATGCTGGTCCTAATACCATTAAGGTGTGAAAAAGGTTTTTTAAGGCTTGATGATCATAAGCCCCTTCTTGTAACAACGGGTTATCACGAGCTAAATTAGCGGCAAGTGATAGATGTAAGTTTTGTTCTGACTCATAGCGTGTTGTTTGCTCTAAATTTTCTGCCCAAACAAAAAACACACTAATAATGACAATAAATACCACTAACAGTGACAACGATAGTCTGTGGTAAAGTGATAATCTCACGCTGCAACACCATGACGACAAAGTTTATATCCTACACCCCATACAGTTTGTACAATGGCAGGTTTAGTAGCATTAGTTTCAACTTTATTACGTAATCGATTAATGTGTGAATTTACCGTATGTTCGTAACCGCTATGGTGATATCCCCAAACTGAGCTTAGTAATTGTTCACGAGAAAATACTTGGTCTGGGTGAGAAGCTAAGTAAAAAAGCAAGTCAAATTCGGTTGATGTCAATTCAACATTATTGCCGTTTAATGTAACTAAATGAGAAACACAATCTATCTTCAGAACACCTAAGGTCAAATACGGCTCTGGTGATTGCTTTTCTATTTGTTGTTGGCTAATTTTTGATAACAAATGTACTCTCCGCAATTGACTGCGAACTCTAGCTTGCAATTCACGAACACTAAATGGCTTCGTCATATAATCATCAGCGCCTAGCTCAAGGCCAAGTACACGATCAATTTCACTGTTTCTTGAAGTTACCATTAGAATGACTTGCTCGGGTTTTTGTTCACGTAATTGCCGACAAACATCTAAGCCTGATATGCCCGGCAACATGACATCAAGCATGACAAGATCATATTGATTATTTGCTAGCTTCTCTAACGCTACTTCGCCAGATAAACAATGCTCAACGGTTAAACCAATTTCTTGCAGGTTTAAGCTGATTAAATCTGCAATGTCTTGATCGTCTTCAACTACCAAAATGGTATCCATGTTCTGCTCCGTTATTATGTTTTTTTCACAAGAACTTAGCACAGACTGAATTAACTCCAATAGGTATGTAAAAAATTTTTTAATTATGTAAAATATTTTTGTCTTACAATTAAAATTCGATATATTTCTGTGCCTTTTACATAAGAACTTGCCAGCACAGAAATACTTTCGTGATTTTATTAATAAAGCGAGTTATTTAAACTCAATAACAATGACATCAATAATTTAAAACCTGAGGGCGTTTAAAAACGCCCTACTCATTATCGTGTTCGGGTTACAACAATACGCGCGGTTGGATTGTCCCAACGATCAGCTTCGGTAAGCACCGAGGTACTTAAACCTTCTTTACTCTCATCAGCTGCATTCTCGTTAGTAATAACACCACGATGAAAATGAACACTATCAAAAAGATCATCACGTTCAGCATTAAAACCTGCACTGGCTCCACCACCGCCTGCCGCACCGGCTGCTGGCCCTGGCATTGTGTCAGCTGTTTCGGTATTTGCTTCTGTACCAGCATCCCAAGTCGGTGCCATAAAGCTCATAGTTTGACCCACTGTCATATTACTAATGTCTGCAGCATTTAGTCCCGTAAAGGCGTCGTTGGTATTAACTAGCATAGTGGTAAAACTAATGCGTAAGTCGTCAACATCTAAAAGCGGCACTAAAAGTGTCGACATTGCACCGATAGATTTAGGCGATGTAGCACCAGGGGTTGTTACAGCATCTAAATACTGAGTAGCAGCTAAAGCTTCTGATATTAACCCTGATGGGTCGCCACCTTCTGCCAGCTGTTCTAAACCTAGACTGGCCATTTCGCCATCGATAAAAGTATTAAAACCAGACTCATGTAACACTACAGCCGCCGGTGAAAATGGTTGAGCATAAGTTAAATTAGTGACCTGTACAGTGAAAACGGCAAGGTTTCCATTAGTGCCGTCAGAGCCATTTGTGCCATCAGTACCATTTGTACCATCAACACCAGCACTACCTGCAGGACCTGTAGCGCCGCTTTCGCCATCATCGCCACCACAACCAGTTGCTAAAACTGCAATTAAAGGCAGCAAAGCTAACGTTAGTTTGTTCATATTCATGATCAATTCTCCCTAAATTAAGAGGCTGGGATAGTAATAGTTACGCGTGCAACAGGGTTTAACCAGCGGTGTTCAGTTGACACTAAATCACTAGCGCCATCAGTAAGGCTGGTATCACCTAAAACATTTCTATGAATATGTACTGGGCCGTCTGTACCATCTACCACTTCGTTAGCACCAATTGCACTACCATCTTCTGCAAAACCTACCTTAGCCGCAACACCCATACCACCAACACCTAATGGCACTGGAGATGCACCTGCACCCGCAACACCTGGTGCGCCATAGCCACCTAATGGTGTACCGCCCTGCGCTACAATATCTGTTCGCGTGCTATTTAATTCGTCATTTAATTCTGTACCTGCGTCATAGGCGTTTACCATATAAGTATAAGTGCCAGGTGTAGTAGGTATTTTAATGCTGTCTAAGCCAGCGAAGGCATCATTGGTTGGTATTAACATGGCTAAAATAGAAAGATGCGTTTTATCCATGGTATCAAAGGTATAGTTTTCAGTGGTTGATGGTGCGCTTAAACCATCAATACGATGCCAAGTATTTGAAGTATTATCAGTATCTGTTGGTCCTAAAAGTGCTTCAAAGTTCTGCCCTGAAGATGCAGCATTTTGAGCATCATCAATCACGCCAGCTTCGGCAAGCCAAGCTAAAGCAGATGTTGCTTCAACACCAGGTTCAAAAGCGTCAACTGTATTGTCATGCGCTATCACTAAACGTGGCGTAAAGTGTTGAGCATGTGTGAGGTTGGTAATTTGAATATCAATAGTTTGTGCCATTAGCACCGAGCTTGAACAGGCCAGTGCAATAGCAGATGCAGTTTTAATAAGTTTCATAAGTTTCCCTTGATGACTAAATGATTACGCACTTAGTATGCAAAGCAAACATTGCTAAACTTTCACAGAGTTATCACAAATGTGTCACAATTTTATAATTTAAAAGTAATGAAATTTATTTGTTAATTAGCGTGTCACGACCTTTACTCACACCAAAAATGTCTTCAGGATAAAAACCTAAAGTGACATGAAAGTCTTTATTTTTTAACAATAAGTTTTGACGAATAAATTGTCCATCAGGTGAAGAGGCAACAACAAAGTAGCTCTTTTTCTCGTCTTTTTCAACTCGTCCTAAGCCATGTAAAATAACACGAAATTGTGTCTTCGGTGCTAATTTAGCTTTATCAATGGTTTGATATTCGTAAGGGTTTATTAAAGTAACATGGAAAGATTGATGATCACGTGCCGCTTGGTGCTGTCGATATATAGCAAATTGTTCTTCACCTAACTCAGCTTTCAATTGCTCTAAATAGCCGCTTAACTCAGCATCTGAAACTTTACCGCCTAAATAAACTAAACCGCTGTTATCTCTAAGCTCACTAATCTCAAGGTTTAGGGTTCTGTCTTCGTAAAACGATTTTTCTGTCAGTTTATTATCCGACTGCGCCAGTGCTCTAGCTAATGGTGTCGATTTTTGTTGTTGTGTAAGTGGTTTATGCTTTACTTCAGTATCAACATTTTTAGTCATATCGTTATTTATTAATAACGATTTTTTATGTTCTGATATAACCGAGACAGTTTCTTTATCAGCGTTAAGTTGTTCAATATATCCACTTGCCGTAGCCACAATATTTGTAGCACTAAGCGTTACAAATAGCGCAGATAAAGCCGTAATTTTAAAATTAATATTCATTCAATGACCTAGTTTATTGAGTGATGCAAATTCATGCACTTAAGTTAATATTTTTAAACTCGTGCTTTCAAGTTAATGCTACTATTTTATGACAAGAGCAGTCGAAAGTCTGCACGAAAAAATTTACATCAGCATATACACCTAAGTTAATTTTTATTCTGTAATAGTAACCTATCACTGACATTTCATCGCGTTAATCGATATACTTCAGGTAAGTTGATATTTTCAACTTTACAAAAACATAAACTTTTGTCTCCTCACCTTAGTTTTCACCCGTTTATGTTTCTTTACTTTAAAAATATCCAGCAGGAGTTATTTTTTACTTAATGCTTTCTTCCATCAGTCCAGAACTTTTTAATTATATTGCCATTACATTTGCCCGATTTAAATGGCAACTTTTAGCGTGGAGTTGTTTTTTCTTCATATTATTTATTGGCTTACAGGCGCAAATTCAACTTAAAACACCCAGTGTATTAGTTTGGTTAGCGATCTTAATATTATTTATTGCGATTGAAAGCTTGGTAGTGGCTGCGTTTATGTTTTTCTTTCAGGTGCTACCTTCAACTCGAGAGGAAAATGTGTCTTTGTTTAAGTTTTATCGAGCCATAGAGTGGTGTGAAACAATACTATTTACGGTGTTACTCCCTTTGCCAATAGTATTGTTTATTTATGCTTTTATCCGCTTAGCTATTTAACTGTTTCTCTATCTTAGCTACTTAGCAGTGTGATCATTTCATCTTCGGTTAGAACACTGACACCAAGATTTTGTGCTTTTACTAATTTAGAGCCCGCTTTTTCACCAGCCACTAAATAGTCTGTTTTTGCAGAAACGCTACCTGAAACTTTCGCCCCTAGCGCTTGTAGTGCAGCTTTGGCTTCATTTCGGCCCATTTTACTTAAGGTACCTGTTAACACAAAAGTTTGATCTTTTAAGGGTAACTCATCATCACTTTTACACTCAATATCAGGCCAAGACATAATATTCTCAAGCTCTTCAACTACCTCAACGTTATGATCTTGAGCAAAAAAATTGACAATATTTTTTGCAACTATGACACCAACGTCAGGAACTTTTTGTAATTGCTCTGCGTTTGCCGATTTAATTGCATCAAAGTTTAGAAAATATTGCGCTAAGTTTGCCGCTGTTGTTTCACCGACTTCTCTAATACCTAACGCATAAACAAATTTTGCCAACGTTGTAGTTCTAGCCGCTTCTAGTCCTTTAATTAAATTAGTCGCTGACTTTTGTCCCATGCGTTCCATGGTACTAACATCAAGCTCGGTCAATTTAAATAAATCTGCTGGGGTTTTAATTAGACCTTCATCAACTAATTGTTCAACTAATTTATCACCTAAACCGTCAACATCTAGTGCTTTACGAGAAGAGAAATGCTTTATAGCTTCTTTACGTTGGGCTTGACAATATAAACCGCCAGTACAACGTAAAACAGCTTCACCTTCAGCTTTTAACACAGCTGATTGACACACTGGACACTCGCTTGGAAAAGCAATAGCGATGGCATTATCAGGGCGGCGTTCAAGTACAACGCTAACAATTTGAGGAATAACATCTCCCGCACGACGAATAATAACTGTGTCGTTTATTTGTATGCCTAAACGGTCAATTTCGTCTTGATTATGCAACGTAGCATTACTCACAGTAACCCCACCAACAAATATCGGTTTTAAACGTGCCACAGGCGTAATTGCACCTGTTCTGCCCACTTGAAAGTCAACCGATTCTAGTATGGTAAGTTCTTCTTGAGCTGGAAATTTATAGGCCGTGGCCCAACGCGGTGCTCGTGCTACAAAGCCAAGCTTTTGTTGCAATGCAATGTCGTCAACTTTAAATACGGTGCCGTCAATTTCATAACTTAATGCTTCACGTTGCTGTAAAATATCTTGATAAAAAGCTTCCACCTCAGTGGCATTGTTCAATAACCGAACTTCAGGGCACATAGGTAAACCCAATGCTTTTATTTGACATAAACGTTGGTGATGAGAATTAGCAAGCCAACGTTCGTCAATACTTTCAGTTTCGCCAGCTAAGGTATTATCGATATCGGCTAATGCGCCAACATAACCAATGCCATAAGCGTAAAAAGCTAAATTTCGTTTTGCAGTAATTTTAGAGTCTAATTGTCGTAAACTACCAGCGGCAGCATTACGTGGGTTAGCAAAACCTTTTTCGCCTTTTTTAATTGCTTGCTTATTTAACGCTTCAAAGCTCGCTTTGGGCATAAAAACCTCACCACGCACTTCTAAAACATCAGGAAAACTGTTGCCTTGTAAACGTAATGGAATCGATTTTATGGTACGAACATTTTCAGTGATATTTTCACCAACCGTTCCATCACCACGGGTTGCGGCTTGTACAAAAACACCTTTTTCATAGCGTATACTCACCGCTAAACCATCAAGTTTTGGCTCTGCACAAATAGCAAAATCAAGCGTTGATTTCACACCGCTTTTAGTTAGACGATCGCCTAAACGTTTAACAAATGCCAACCACTCTTGTTCAGAAAATACATTGTCTAGCGACAGCATTGGTAATTGGTGTGTCACTTGGCTGAACGATTTTAGCGCCGCTCCGCCAACCTTTTGACTTGGCGAATCAACAGTTTTTAACTGCGGATACTCTGTTTCTAATGTCGTTAACTCACGCATTAATCGGTCGTATTCTGCATCAGGCACACTAGGTTCATCAAGCACGTAGTATTGATGATTATAGTGATTGATCAACTGACAAATTTCAGTGATTCGATTAATAACGGTTTGTTCAGACATAAGATTTATTTACTTTGAAGGTGAATATTTTACCGTCAACAATATATTTTTATTTAACTTATATTATTGACGATAAATTTTAGCGATAAGAATACTAAAGTGATCCGATACGACTTTTGCGCTCAAACTCGCGAATTAGACCAATATAATGCTGCTCGGTTTGTTTGGTCATTACACTGCGCTTGTGATCTAGTAATTGCCCACGAAATTCTACGGCAAGCTGTTTTGCCGCATTTAACATTTGCTCAAATACTTCAAAAGCATCACCAGGGTTAGGTAAGGTCATAAAAAGTGTGATGCCTTGCGTGCTAAAGTTTTCGATATCATCTAAATTAAATGTCCCTGGATTCATCATATTCGCTAAGCTAAAAGTAACTTTACCGTTACCTGCGTTATCTTGATGACGGTGAAATATATTCATTTCGCCGTATTTCATGCCTAAGGTCAGCAATGAGGGTAATAACGCAGCACCAGACATACTTCGCCCTTCTGGCATGACAACAGATAACACAATAACTTGTGGCTCAATTTCAACAGGCGCTGGTTTTTTGTTTTCATTGGTCGCCGATATACTCGGCATATCCTTTATTGCTTCATCACCAAAGTTAATTTCCATTTGGTTGCGTTTAACAACAGGTTTACGCACGCTTTTTTTACGTGAAACGGGTTTGTTTATTAGTATTTCTGGCTTTGCTTGAGTCACAGGCTGTTGATAAACCGGTTCAGAATATATCGGTTTTTTAACAATAACTTCTTTACTATCTTCAAGATCAACCTCAGATTCAGAAAGTAACTCTTCGCCGTAATTAGGTGCATCTGATAAGGCTTGCTGTTTTAAATGCTCAGGTACAGCTTCGGTATCATTGAGTAACTCACCAAAGTTATCGCCTTGTTCATGAAATTTGTCTTCAAAATTTCGAGGAGGAATTGCGCTAGGCATAGGTTCATCACTGTGAAAATCAGCATGGCTTTCAACCTGATGAGATTTTACAACACCATCTGCTTGAGCGTTTGAACCGACCACTTTAGGTTTACTTACGCCATCTTGATCAAAACCAGAGCCATCGAAACCACGCGACTGAGGCACAACTGGCTCCGCCTTAGCTTTCAATTTATAAGGATTTTTATTTTTTCTTATGGTCCAGTAACCATGAATAAAAATGGCTGCTATCACGATAGCACTGATAATAATTAATGTATTTCTGAAATTATCTTCCATTACCTAACCTATTCTTATACTTCTGCCATGGCGATTGCTTCGTCAATATCTACCGCTACCATACGTGAAACACCTGGTTCAAACATGGTTACTCCGGTTAAATGTGACGCCATCTCCATAGCTATTTTGTTATGACTTATATATATAAATTGCACTGTTTGCGACATTTCTCGCACTAGATTACAAAAACGACTGACATTTGCATCATCTAAAGGTGCATCCACTTCATCAAGTAAACAAAATGGAGCAGGATTCAATCGAAAAATCGCGAACACTAATGATAATGCGGTCAGCGCTTTTTCTCCACCAGATAATAGATGAATTGTGCTATTTTTTTTCCCTGGCGGTCTAGCCATGATGGTAACTCCTGTTTCCAGTAAGTCTTCACCTGTTAACGTTAAATACGCTTGACCTCCTCCAAAGACCTTAGGAAATAGCACCTGTAGGTCTTTATTAACCTGATCAAAGGTCAATTTAAACTTATGACGGCTTTCTTTATCAATTTTAGCTATGGCCGCTTCTAACGTAGTTATTGCATTATTAAGGTCTTGATCTTGTTGGTCAAGATAACTTTTACGTTCAAACTGTGTTTCGTATTCTTCAATGGCGGCTAAATTTATTGCTCCTAACATTTGTATGTCTTTAGCCAACTTGATTAAATGCGCCTGCCAAATTGACTCTTTAGCGTTTTCAGGCATAGCCTCAACCACATTGTCGATACTTTGGTGTAGCTCAGCTAACACCTCTAAAGCGCTTTCAGCCCTTAATTTAAAACCTTCACTGTCTAGCTGTAAGCGTGCTAATTGCTCATTAAGACCACTGATTTTATTTTGACTGGTTTTTTGTTGTATTTCTAATTCAGCTAAACGTGTTTGGCTGTCATTCAAGGTTTTTTGATTAAATTGTAATTTCTCATTAATGGCCGTTAAATTATCAAGCCATTGTGGCAATTGCAGTTCAAACTCTTGAATTGGTTGGCTGTTGTCAGTAAAAACTTGGCTATTACTGGTTAACCTTTGAGTTAGTAAATTAACATTTTCTTGATTTGAGCGAATACTCTGCTCGCGCTGCAAACGCTGACTTTTAAGTTGCTCAACAACTAAACTCAGTTGATGTCTGCTTTGATGTAATGTTTGGCTTCGTGCTTGTATTACTTCTATTCTTTGCTGCAACTCGGTTTGTTGTTGAGAGAAATCATCAACGCTAGGTGCAGTGTTATCGAATACTTGAGTTAATTGACGTTGAAATTCAGTTAACTTTTGCTTAGCCGACAATTCACTTTTGAGCAGTGCTTCTACTTCCCGAGTTAATTTATTTTGCTGACTTTGTTGTTGTTGATTCGCCTGAGCTTTTAGTGAGATAGCATTATCGCATTCGTTAAGCTTCGTTTGTTGTAGCGTGACATTTTCGCTATTAGCATTTTTTTCCAGCGTTAATAAGGCTAGCTTTTCAGTTATTTGTTTTTGCTGGTGCTCAATACTTTGTTGACTGTTGATAAGCTGTTCAAGCGCTAATTGCTCAGTATCAAGCTGACGCTGTAAGCTAATATAATCATAGCCTTGTTCAAGCTTCCCTTTGGTTAACATATGATGATGTAACCATGTTCCATCCGGACAAATGACACTTTCATGACTCGCTAAACTTGATAGTTTTTGTTTGGCCTCAAGGTAGTTCTCTGCCAATAAAATACCGTTAAAGTATGTTGTTAAAACGTTAACTCCACTGACTTTACTGGCTAAAGTGTTAGTTTTTATCACCGGTTCACTATGACCATTATTCGCATTATCTTGCTCAGAGCTTTGGTCAATAGCTTGCTCTATGCTCTGGTAAATAAAACACAAGTTATCCGCACTTAAGTTACCTTCTGCATCCGCGTTAGGTAAACCATTAACCACATGCCCAGCTAACCAGTGAGATAACACTACTTCAGTCGCTTGCTCCCAACCTTCCTCGACATCAAGTTGACTTTGTAATGTCACAAAGTCGGTCATATTTTGCTGATTAAACCATGTGGCTTGTTTTTCACTCCAAGGAGACTTATCGCTAAGCTTTAGCTGCAACTCTGTTATTTTTTGATTTTTCACCGTAATTTGAGCTGAAATCACCGCAAGTTGTTGGTTTAAGTCTACTGATGTTTTTTGTAGCTTTGTTTCTTTTTCGGCTAACGCGTTATGCAAATCTTTCAGATTTGTTAAGCCGGCTACAACGTTATTTTTCTGTTGTTGTAACGCTTGCTCTCCGCCATTTTCAAGTAAAGGTTGCAAGGCGATTTGTTCGCGCAACTTAGTTAATTGCTGCTTAACCTGTTCGATAATGGTTTCTTGTTGAGTAATGTTAGCGTGCAAGGTTTGTTTTTGCTGTTGGTTCGCATTACGTTTTTTCTGTTCTTGCTGCCATTGGCTTTGCAACGCTTTTAGTTGAGCTTGATGTTGCGTTAATTCACTTTGACAAGCTTCTAAAGCCGCTTCTATTGTTTGTAACTCAGGTTGTTGTTCATTCAGTTGTGTATTGCACAACGTTAATTGTTCTTGTTCAGCTAATATTAATTGTTGTGCATTTAGTAATTGTTGCTGAGTAAGTTCATTATCAGTTTGAGTTTTGTCTGATTGTTCTTTTAAGTATTTAACTTGCTGCTCTGCACGAGCAATATCTTGGGTGACATTAAGCTTTTGTTGATGCAACGTTTGGTTATTATCATTACATGCGTTCATGATTGTTTTTAGTTCAATGATCACAACATCATTTTGACTTTGCTCAGCATTTTGGCTTGCCACTTTGTTTTCAAGTGCAACTATACGTGTTTGATGCTGTTGACGTTGTTGATCAAATTTTTGCCAGCGTAAAACGGCCAGCTCAGCTTTATATTTTCGTTCTTGTTGTTTTAATGTACGAAAGCGTTTAGCGGCTTGTGCTTGTTGATGCAGTTTATCAATTTGTAAATCAAGCTCAAGGCGAATGTCGTTGAGTCGAGCTAGGTTTTCTCGGGTATGTCGTATTCTGGTTTCTGTTTCTTTGCGACGTTCTTTATATTTTGAAATGCCAGCCGCTTCTTCGATAAATATGCGTAATTCTTGCGGCTTGGACTCAATTAAGCGAGAAATAGTGCCTTGCTCGATAATAGCGTAACTGCGAGGACCTAAACCGGTTCCTAAAAAAATATCGGTAATATCGCGTCGGCGACACTTTGTACCATTTAAAAAATAGGTATTAGTACTTTCACGGTTAACCACTCGGCGTACTGAGACTTCAGTACGATCTGCCATGTTACCTTGAATGCGGCCTTGGGTATTATCAAATACAAGTTCAACGCTAGCTTGGCCAATAGGCTTTCTGCTGGCTGCACCATTAAAAATAACATCAGTCATGGCTTCGCCGCGAAGATTTTTCGCTGAGCTTTCGCCTAATACCCAACGAACGGCGTCAATAATATTCGATTTTCCACAACCGTTTGGCCCAACAATTGCGGTCATTTGTTGTTCAAAGGGGACTTTGGTGGGATCGACAAAGGATTTAAAACCTGCCAATTTTATATGCTTGAGTCGCATTAAATCGAAAAACCTAATCACAGTATCTATTGGTTAAAATTTTGTAACCTAATAGAATTAACATTAAACATCAGTAACTATCGACACTGTATCAGACATTGATGTATTTTGTAACATCACAATACTGTTCATATCATGCTAAGGATCCTATAATCGTGCTATGAATATCAATTAGTTAGGTTAATAAAACAACAATGAACAATAATAGCAAACCCCATTTAGCAAACGGTGGTGCCGGATATTTTATCAAAGGCTTTGAGTTGATCCGTACCCCTGGAATTCGTCGTTTCGTATTTATTCCATTGTCGGTAAATTTAGTGCTGTTTAGCTATGCTTTTTATTATATGTTTTTACAGCTAGAAAGTTACATGTTGACCCTAGAAGATTGGCTAGGAGAGTCGTTTTCATGGCTAAGTAATTTCATTTGGCCATTAGCAGTATTATTTATTTTAGTGGTGTTTTCATTTATCTTCAGTTCTGTCGCCAATTGGTTGGCTGCCCCCTTTAATGGTTTGCTCTCAGAAAAAGTAGAAGCCTTGTTAACAGATCAACCCTTACATGAAGGTAGTGCGTTTGATGTGGTAAAAGATATTCCTAGAACGTTAAGTCGCGAGATGAGTAAACTGGGTTATTACTTGCCACGTGCAGCGGGATTCTTTTTACTTTATTGGATTTTACCCGTTGTAGGTCAGATACTTTGGTTTCTATTTCTTGCTTGGATGATGGCAGTGCAATATAAAGATTATCCCTTTGATAACCATAAAATTAGCTTTACTAGAATGCGTCAAGCCTTGAAACAACGACAAGGATTAAGTTACAGTTTCGGTATAACCACCGCGGTTTTTTCAATGATCCCGTTAGTTAATTTAGTCGTGATGCCAGTCGCTATTTGTGGTGCTACGGCACTATGGGTTGATCATTACCGCAATGAATTTGTTGACCGTGCATAGCAAATCAAATAATAATCAGTATGTTAGCAACAAATAAACAGTTAGCATAAGCTTTACCCATAATTTGTTGCTTGTTTGATCGCACGTTTAAATAGTAACCATTGAACTAAGCGGACATTTTTACTAAAGTTTGACAGTAAAAACATCAACGTGCACACTCAATATATTGTTAGTTTGTTTATTTATATAATCCCAAAAACTTAAAAGGATCTGGTAATGCCTGCATTACGCTTTATACCAAAGAGTTTAACTTTATCTCGTACTTTTTTACTGCTTATGTTCAGCTGTAGTATCAACGCAGAAACCACTGATACAGATAAAAGTATGATGGCGAAGGTTAATATACCTGTTATTGAAGGCGCGCGCGTATTTGCTAAGTTTGATGAACAAACACCCGCGGTTATCAACTACTTCACCACTAACACCGAAGATAACGTGATAGATTTTTACAATAAAAGTTACGGTGAACCGATAGATCGCGAACGTAAACGTGGTCGTTTAACCTTAAATTATCAACAAGATTTACAGCAAATACGTGTGGTTATTTCACAACAAAATAAATTGCGCCAAGTGGATGTTATCGTCGATAAACGGCTAACAGCTCCATAGTATTAGCGCTTTTATCCGTTGGTTGCAGACATAAAAAAACATCGCTAATTGCGATGTTTTTTTATGTCTGAGTTTTATCAACAACGTTAATTAATAATATTGTTGAAGGCTCAACTTAAGTTTAAATAAACCTGACTAAGTTGAGCTAGACTAACGCTTATTTTAATAAAATATCGTCTACTGTACCCTGTGCTAACGGGTGATAACCTGGACGTGCTTTTTTATAAACTGCTTGTGCCCATGTTTTTCCTTTGGCAGATGTTGCAAGCTCTTTATACAAAGGCACAATGAGTTTACGACGCCCAATCGACTCTAAGTAAGTTGCCATTGCTGGATAAACCGCGTCATAGCCAGAGCGTAATGAAAGCAAATACCATGCATGAGCAACTTCAGCATTGGTACTGTTAGTTAGATTAAATTCTTTATCTAAACTTTTCATTCGTTCGTTAGAAATGTTTAATGGCAAATTATTAATAAAGTGAAGCCATTCATGCAATGTCCATTGTTTGGTTGGTATTTGCGCTAGCTTAAGTTGGTCGTTGGTCCATTTCGAAATAATATTATCAATTTTAACAAAAGCATTTGAGCGAGGTTTTGGCGTGTAAGCCGGTAAACCCTGCTCATAAATCCACTCATTAAGCTCTACATCGCTAACAACATTTGGGAATTTATGCGTTAAATTAGCTTTTAAATAAGTAACAAAGTTCTTGGTACCTAAGCTCTGAAATGCATGGTCGTCGAAGTATTGCATGATAAAAGTATCAAATTTATCTCTGCCAAATTTCTGTTCTAAATACACTAAAAATAATTGCCCTTTAGTATAAGGTACACCCGAAAATGCATCATCAGGGTCACGACCTTGAAGGTCGATATATAGTTGCGTATCACCTGGTGGTAACTCTGCAATTTCATAACTTAAGTTTTGTGCATCCAAAGCGCGTTCCATTAAGGCTCTATCAGCACCAAATACCGCTTCCATAATGCGGTTTTCAACATAACTGGTAAAACCTTCGTTTAACCATAAATCGCGCCAGCTTTCATTCGTGACTAAATTACCAGACCAAGAATGAGCTAGTTCGTGAGCAATAAGGTTAACTAAACTTTTATCACCAGCAACAACCGTTGGGGTAATAAATGATAAACGAGGGTTTTCCATGCCACCAAAAGGAAAGCTTGGCGGTAATATTAATAAATCGTAACGGCCCCAACGATAAGCCCCAAATAACTTTTCAGTTTCATCGATCATCAATTGAGTATCATCAAACTCTGCAACGGCTCTGTCTAAGATATATTGCTCAGCATAAATACCTGTTTGTTTGCTCATGGCTTTAAATTCTAAATCGCCCACCGCAATAGCAATTAAATAAGCTGGAATGGCTTGTGGCATAGAGAACGAATAATCGCCATCTCGCAATGTATCAGGTGCATTATCAGCACTCATTACAGCAAGTAAATCATCTGTGGTTGTTATGCGGGCATTGTATGTCATACGCACGCTTGGCGTATCTTGTACAGGTATCCATGAACGAGCATGGATAGCTTGGCTTTGACTAAACATAAAGGGCTTGTCTTTACCGGCCGTTTGCTCAGGTGATAACCACTGTAAGCCTGAAGCTTGAGGTAACGAGTTATAATACACTCTAAGTGTAGGCGTTTTAAAAGGTGTGTTTATGGTGAGTTTTGATCCCATAACATCATCACGCTTAGCCAGTGTGTAATTTAATTTTACCCACTGATTATTGGTATTTTTAGCCATAACACGATCAATTTCTAAATCACGTGTATCTAATATTACATTTACAACATCATCACTAAGCCAATCAAGGCTTAACTCAGCAAAACCTTTTAATGATTTTTTATCAAAATCGACATCTAGATCCAAATAAAGGTGACTAATTTTTACTTGATCATAATTTGCATAAGTTAATGCATCGCTAACTTGTGCACTGGCTGATTGAACCCATGAGAGTTGCACAACGCAACACAATATGGCAACAAGACGAATAGAAAATTTCATAGAATGTATCCAAAACAAAAGAGGCCTGTAGATTACAGTGAATCTACAGGCCTCTTCAAGTGCTAATTATATCTATTGGGATAGTTGAGCCAACCTTTAAGGCTGTTCCATACGAATAACAACTCGACGGTTTTTACTGCGGCCAATAACCGTTCCATTAGAAGCTACATGACGTTTTTCGCCATAGCCATTGGCTTCAATTCTGCTCGCGTCAATTCCGCTACTTACAATAAGGTCACGAACTTTATTTGCACGACGTTCTGACATTTTAAGGTTAGTATTTCGGCCACCGTAACTATCTGAATAACCGTCAATTAATACTAGCTCAAGCTGAGAATCAAGCGTTAAATATTCAACGATCATATTCATACGTTTTTGCGAAGCTTTAGTTAGCTTGTCAGAGCCAAATTGGTAATTAAGCACCGTATAAGAAATATCATCAAAATTAAAATCGAGTAAGTTACTTACACAACTGACAAAAGCTTGATAGGCCTTTTGAAAACGAGCGGTTGATAAACCAACGGTAATTTTTTCACTCTCGCTATACCAATCATTATAATAAAATGTTGGGCTCATACCTTGGTCAAGTTCATTAAGCATATTCCAAGCAATTTTCTTCGGTAAACTTGGAGAAAACTGTTTATGTAGCTTCATATCTGCAAGCACTCTGCCGGCAACACCGGGTCGCCAATTGGGCGCTTCAGAGCGAACTTCAGCTAAAGAGTAACTGTCTGGCAGCCGCATCATTTCTAGTTCAAACTCCATATTCATTTTACGGCTTGCTGAACTATAAAATTTAGCTTTACCGTAACGAGGAATTTGATGTGACAGCGTACATTGCAGCCGAGAGTCATCGGTTAGCTGCCACGAGGAGCTTTCAATATCGGCACTATACTGCCTAATACCCGCATTGGTCTGGGAAATGAGTAGTGATAATGTAACTAGCGTTATAATTTTTTTCATAAAATTAATTTTCATAAAATTAATGTGGATTTAATAGCGACATCTTTACTATCGACAAAATCAAGAATAACTTTAACAGTTTATTCGCATATTCCCAAAATTAAATGTAATGGTTGTCATCTTCAATGATGCCTTAAGTGATTATTTCTGCGATAATCTCCAGCAATATTTATAATAACTAATACCAACTGCCTTTATGTCTGATAATTCAACAGCAAGTAATAAAAACACAGAAAAATCATTATTTGCTCAACGCTTTCGAGGCTATTTCCCCGTTGTTATTGATGTTGAAACCGCAGGTTTTAATGCTCAAACCGACGCTTTACTGGAAATTGCTGCAACAACACTAACTTTAGATGAAGTCAGTGGACAATTCAGTTTAGATGAAACAATACACTTTAATGTTGACCCATTTGAAGGTGCAAACCTCGAAAAAGCCGCATTAGAATTTACCGGTATCGACCCAACCAACCCACTTCGTGGTGCGGTAGATGAGAAAAAGGCGATCACTGAAATATTTAAACTTGTACGTAAAAAAATGAAAGCAGCCGGTTGCCAGCGCGCTATCATTGTAGCGCACAACGCAGCATTTGATTTAGGGTTTGTTAACGCAGTTACCGAGCGTTGCTTAATTAAGCGTTCGCCATTCCACCCTTTCGTAAGTTTCGATACTACAACGTTATCAGGCTTAGCTTTGGGGCAAACTGTGTTAGCAAAGGCCTGCATAGCTGCAAAAATTGATTTTAATAATAATGAAGCACATTCTGCGTTATATGATACGGAAAAAACCGCAGAGCTCTTTTGTTTTATCATTAATAAATGGCAACAATTAGGCGGCTGGCCACTAATAGAGACAGAAGTAGAAGCTGAAGAAGAACAAAACACCCCACCTCAAAAAGAAGCCTAACACTGACGCTTCTAAACAGTTATTAAAACAAAGATTTTGCTTTTCGACGATTATTCATCCTGAAAAGCAAATTTCTTAACGCCAAAATCATTAAACAAAAGGCAATAAACTGTAAAGCTGATGACGTTGTTTTTAATACAATAACCATAGCAACCGCAAAATACCCATAAGGTAAATATTCGTATATCCACTCAGGTAATTTATTCTTCTTGATGAAATTATCATCATCAGATTTACGACGATCAACCCGACGATATTCAGAGCGAGTAACTAAGGTTATGCACCCTGCACAATAAAGTAACCCCACAGATACAAATACTGGCCAACTATCATAAAAGGCAAGTAAATAAGCACACACTAAAAAATATGCGTAAGGTAAATTTTCATAAATAAACTTTGGGTAATACATCAACAGTCCTTTTTGACATTAACTCACCTAAAAAAGGAATACTTATTCCTACTCTGTTTATTATATTAGCCGTAAAACAGTATTTTACATAAATTTTTTAAATATTTAATATTGATTTCACTCATTAAGTGAGCAATTTTTTATGAGCTAAAATTAATAAAAAACAAAACATAAACCTTACTAAATCATTACTTGTTCTGATCATTATAAATAGGCAGATAATTAATTAACTGGGTAATAAGCAAATATCAGACATAAAAAAACCGCTAGAAGCGGTTTTTTTTTACTGCAGTAAACTTATGAATTAAAGTTTATCAGCGTTATCTGTAAGGTAAGCTGCAACGCCTTCTGTTGTTGCTGTCATGCCTTTGTCGCCTTTGTTCCAGCCAGCTGGACATACTTCACCGTGGTCTTGGTGAAATTGTAACGCATCGATCATACGGATCATTTCATCTACGTTACGGCCAAGTGGTAAATCGTTAACCACTTGATGACGAACACTGCCTTCTTCGTCAATTAAGAATGATGCACGAAATGCAACGCCAGCTTCTGGATGCTCAACGTCGTATGCTTTACAAATTTCATGTTTTACATCAGCAACTAAAGTGTATTGTACTTGACCAATACCACCATCGTTTACTGCTGTGTTACGCCACGCGTTGTGAGAAAACTGTGAATCGATAGAAACACCAATAACTTCAACACCACGGCTTTTGAATTCTTCCATACGGTGATCAAAAGCTAATAACTCAGAAGGACATACAAAAGTAAAATCAAGTGGGTAGAAAAAAACTACGGCTTTTTTACCTTTAATTGCTTCTGCAAGGTTAAAGCTATCAACGATTTCGCCTGAACCTAAAACTGCTGCTGCTGTAAAATCTGGTGCTGCGCGACCGACTAATACACTCATTATACTCTCCAATTTTTTTTAAAATAAATTTAAGTTATCTAAAGTTAACTCCACCTAGTATGGTGGCGTTAAGTGATAATTCAATAGTTACTCTGAACTTTCTGCCGAACTATTTTTAGCTGCAGATTCAGTGATCAAAGTTTGTAATTCACCTTGCTGATACATTTCCATGATGATGTCACAACCGCCGACAAGTTCACCGTCAACCCATAGTTGTGGAAATGTTGGCCAATCGGCATATTTAGGCAATTCTGCACGGATATCAGGATTTTGTAAGATATCAACATAGGCAAATTTTTCACCACAGCCCATCAACGCTTGAGAAGCTTGTGAAGAAAAACCACAACTTGGCAACTTTGGTGAACCCTTCATGTAAAGGAGAATTGTGTTTTCACTGATTTGTTCTTTAATGCGGTCAATTGTTTCCATAATATCCTCAAAAATTAATACTTATACCAATTAGACTAATGATAACATTTCATATAATGAAAGTTATTAATTCATTTTGGTATTATTGTGCTCAATATCTAAAGTAAAACTGACGAATATAAACAGAACAATAAATACTTAAGCAAAAAACTTATATATTAAAACTTAATAGCCTTGATAAAACCTATGGTAATACCTATATACTTGGGTAGACTATATAAAGCTTTAATACCCGAGTAGTTTACTAGGTTTTAGACAAAAACAAACTACTTCTTTAAATTAGCATTAGAATAATTTTTTATAATCACATACTGGAGAGTATATAATGGCTATCGAATTACCAGCACTACCATATGCAATGGATGCACTTGCACCACATATTTCACAAGAAACTTTAGAGTTTCACTATGGTAAGCACCACAACACATATGTTGTTAAGTTAAACGGCCTTATCGAAGGTACTGATTTTGAAGGAAAGTCTTTAGAAGATATCGTTAAAACATCTTCTGCTGGTGTTTTCAATAACGCTGCACAAATTTGGAACCATACGTTTTACTGGAACAGCTTAAGCCCTAACGGCGGCGGCGAACCAACTGGCGCATTAGCAACAGCTATTAATGCAAGTTTTGGTTCATTTGCTGAATTTAAAGCTAAATTCACAGATAGCGCAATTAACAACTTTGGTTCAAGCTGGACTTGGTTAGTTAAAAATGCTGACGGCAGCCTTGCTATCGTTAATACATCAAATGCAGCAACGCCACTTACTGATGAAGGTGTAACACCGCTTATCACAGTAGATTTATGGGAACATGCTTACTACATTGATTACCGTAACCTTCGTCCTAGCTACATGGAAGGTTTCTGGGCATTAGCGAACTGGGATTTTGCTTCAGCAAACTTCGCTTAATCGCTAGAGCACGTTAATTTAAATATCAAAGGCCAGCATTATTGCTGGCTTTTTTTTGCTTAAATTTAGCGTGACTAATGGAATGGCTCACCGTTAAGTAGATCATCATTGAGTAGTTGATCGTTGAATAGCTTATCATTGAGTAAGAATAGCTTTTGCTTTTTAGGTTTTAGGATAAGAGGAGAGAATTAAACAATCAGATAAAAAAAAGACAACTGCTTAGCTTAATATTAAGCACAGTTGCCTCCATTTATAATAACCATTTATTTTTAGTTATTTATTATTCAGCGAGTTCTTTTAATACTTCGTCTTTTAACTCATACCAAAGTTTACCCGATTCAACACCGTATTTTCTTACCGCATAAACAGACTCATCAAATTGATTATTTTCAGCTAACTCAACCAATTTTTTATAGTAAGTTCTGGTTATTTCTCGACCACGTGGGTGAGCAAAATACAAACTACCTAAACGAGAATATAAACCTCTAAAGCCGTTCAGAATAAGTAAGTAAATAGAATTACCAGAAGCGACCACTAGTTCTTTGTTAAGCTTGTAATCAAATTCAGCAAAAGCTTCACCAGTATCTTCCACTGATTCAATAGCAGACAATAACTCTATAGTTTTTTCAGGATTATTTTTAATCGCGCCACGCACGTATATTGCACTAATATTGGTTCTTGCAGACAATAAATTTTCGACTAAGTCAGGAATACCCTCTTGGTCAAGCTGTGCTAAAGTTTCAAGAATATTAAGACTAGATGTTTCCCAAAAGTTATTAACTTTGGTTGGTTTACCGTGTTTAATCGTTAACCAGCCATCGCGAGCTAATCGTTGTAATACTTCACGAAGGGTTGTTCTGGTTACACCAATAAGTTCTGATAATTCACGTTCAGCGGGTAAAATTGTACCCGGTGGAAATCCACCATTCCAAATAGATTCAACAATATATTGTTCGGCAAATCCTGCTGGACTGTGCGCTTTTATAACCATGGGGCTCCACATCACTTAAAGTTAACTGTACCTGAAACTGATTGTACCAGAACAATCAGTTGACACAAGCGCAATAGAGCCTATTAAGTGTGTGTGGCGAGTGCCACTTAAGTTGAGAATTCGAGGCAGGTTGAGAATTTTTATTTTTGAAATTGACCAGCAAATTACAGCCAACATGGTTAAAGGCACTGTTACACCTACATATAAGCATAATTAAAGCTGCTGATTCACCTAAATGTAAGTATGGTTAGTTAAGGGTGTTTCTAAGGTGGAGTG
>TARA_R110000765_G_scaffold9893_10_pt1 | contig 30506 bp, 28 predicted proteins | sample TARA_R110000765 | Tara Oceans TARA_R110000765 (sample SAMEA4398168) | marine metagenome | biome: Polar Biome; feature: [MES] marine water layer (ENVO:01000295) within the mesopelagic zone...; material: water (ENVO:00002006), including particulate matter (ENVO:01000060) such as...... | reverse complement strand
AAAGCCAAGCGCTAACGCTCAAAAAAGAATTACCTGGGCGTATTAATGCTTTTCAAATTGCTGAAATTCGTCCTCAAGTTAGTGGCATTGTTCAATCGCGTTTATTTATTGAAGGTAAGCGAGTCGAGCAAGGGCAATCACTTTATCAAATTAATCCCGCTACTTTTAAAGCCGAGTTAGCCGCTAGCGAAGCGGCAGTAGCCAGTGCTAAGGCAAGTATTGCCAGCAGTAAATCCAAAGCTACTCGTTATAGTGAACTGTTAAAAATTAAAGCGGTAAGTCAATTAGACTTTGATGAAGCAGATGCCGCATACAAACAAGCGACAGCCGCATTACTTACGGCTGAAGCGCAACTTCAAACAGCACAGATCAATCTTGATTATAGCCACGTTTCATCTCCTATCAGCGGCCAAATCAGTAAATCAAATGTGACCGTAGGTGCCTTAGTGAGTGTCAATCAAACGACAGCACTGGCAACAGTTACCCAGCTCGACCCTATTTATGTTGATTTAACACAATCGAGTAATGAGCTCACAAAACTTAAAAAAGCATTAGCTTCTGGTGCGTTAACAGTTGATCCTACAAACCAAACCGATGTTGAGTTAACCATGGAAGATGGTTCTATTTACCCTCATAAAGGTGTATTGCAATTCTCTGAAGTTACCGTTGACCCAAGCACAGGTTCAGTAACATTACGCGCCCAATTCCCTAATCCAGAAAAGTTATTATTGCCCGGTATGTATGCTCGCGCTTCCATCATTGAAGGGGTTAAAAGTGACGCCATTTTAGTGCCACATCGAGGTGTTAGTCGTAATACAAAAGGCGAGCCAACAGCGATGATCGTGAATAAAGATAACAAAGTAGAAAGCCGTGTTTTACAAGTTGATAGAGCCGTGGGTTCAAACTGGCTGGTTACTCATGGCGTAGCAGCTGGCGATAAATTAATTATTGAAGGCTTACAAAAAATTCGTCCGGGAGTTTTAGTTACTCCAACCCAAGTAAAATCGTCTGAACCCTCTTCTATCAACAAAGCGCAATAACGGAGCATTCAATGTCACGATTTTTTATCGATCGACCTATATTCGCTTGGGTACTTGCTATTGTAGTTATGCTCGCGGGAATTTTAGCGATTAAAAATTTACCTATTGCGCAGTATCCATCAATTGCACCACCTGCCATTAGTATTTCAGCTAATTACCCAGGAGCGTCTGCACAAACACTGGAAGACTCTGTTACCCAAGTTATTGAACAAAAGATGAAAGGCCTTGATGGTTTGCTTTATATGTCGTCAACGTCTGAATCAAGTGGTTCAGCAACCCTTACGTTGACCTTTAGTGCGGATACCAACCCTGATATTGCACAAGTTCAAGTACAAAATAAATTAGCAACGGCAACACCATTACTACCAGAAGAAGTACAACGCCAAGGTGTTGTAGTGGCGAAATCTGCTCGTAACTTTTTATTGGTTGTTGGTTTTGTATCGCAAGACGGCAGCATGAATAATATTGATATTGGTGATTATGTGTCATCAAATGTACAAGATATTGTCTCTCGTGTTGATGGTGTCGGTGAGGTGCAACTGTTTGGCTCACAATATGCGATGCGTATTTGGTTAGACCCAGCTAAATTACAAAATTTTAAATTAACGCCTGCTGACATTAGTGCCGCAATAAGAGCACAAAATGCACAAGTTTCTGCCGGACAGCTAGGCGGAATGCCAGCCATTGCAGGGCAACAACTTAATGCCACTGTTACCGCACAAAGTCGTTTGCAAACCCCTGAACAATTTAAAAATATTTTTGTCAAAACAAATAGCGATGGCTCTGTTGTTCGTTTAGAAGATGTGGCAAAAGTTGAGCTTGGCGGCGAAAACTACGGTGTTGTTGCACGTTTTAATGGCAACCCTGCATCGGGTTTAGGTGTTAAATTGGCCAGTGGTGCCAATGCACTTGATACCGCGCAAGGCGTAAAAGATGCGCTCGCAGAACTGCAACCGTTTTTCCCACAAGGCTTAGTATCTGTCGTCCCGTACGACACCACTCCGTTTGTATCTTTATCGATCGAAAAAGTAGTTCATACTCTAATTGAAGCGGTTGTTTTAGTGTTTGTAGTTATGTATCTATTTCTACAAAACTTTCGTGCGACACTCATCCCTACTATTGCAGTGCCCGTGGTATTACTTGGTACCGTTGGTATTTTATACGTTTTTGGTTACTCAATTAATACGCTAACTATGTTTGCGATGGTGTTAGCTATAGGCTTACTGGTTGATGACGCTATTGTTGTCGTTGAAAATGTTGAACGACTCATGAGTGAAGAAAAGCTATCAGCGCTTGAAGCTACACGAAAATCAATGGATGAAATTAAGGGCGCTTTGGTCGGTATTGCTATGGTGCTGTCAGCCGTATTTATTCCGATGGCATTTTTTAGTGGCTCTACCGGGGTTATTTATCGACAATTCTCTATTACGCTAGTCTCTGCGATGGGGCTGTCGGTATTAGTTGCCCTGATATTAACACCCGCACTTTGTGCTACTTTATTAAAACCAAGCCATGTTCATGATAACAGTACTTTAATCGGTAAGTTTTTTTCTGGTTTTAACCGCGGGTTTGAAAAAACCAATAAAGGTGCGCAAAGCTTTGTAAGTAGAATGATCCGCCACTCTAAACGCTACTTACTTATTTATGCCGTTATCGTTGGCGGCATGGTGTATGTTTTCTCAAGCTTACCTACGGCATTTCTGCCTGATGAAGATCAAGGTATTTTATTTAACCAAGTTATGTTGCCGGCTGGCTCTACCACCCAAGAAACTTTAGAAGTGGTTAAAAAAGTCGAAAATCATTACTTGAACGACCAATCAGAAGCCGTTAAAGGTATATTCACCGTAACAGGCTTTAGTTTTGCGGGCTCAGGGCAAAACTCAGCTATTGGCTTTGTTAGCTTAAGACATTGGGATGAACGACAACGTGATGATCTATCCGTTGGAGCTGTAGCCGGTAAAGGTATGCAGTTTTTCTCAACTATTAAAGAAGCCTTTGTCTTTGCTTTTCCACCGCCAGCTATCGTTGAGTTAGGTACTGCGAACGGTTTTAATATGTTTTTACAGGACCGTGTGGGTCTTGGCCACGATGCGTTATTAAGTGCACGAAATCAATTGTTAGGTTTAGCAAGTCAAAGTAAAGTTTTAGCGGGTGTACGTCCGAACGGACAAGAAGACATGCCAGAGCTACAATTAGATATTGACCTAGCAAAAGCAGAAGCCTTTGGCGTATCACAAAGTGATATTAACAGTACCCTTTCAACCGCTTGGGGCAGTAGTTATGTCAATGACTTTATTGACCGTGGTCGTGTTAAAAAAGTCTATCTACAAGGTATTGCTGAGTCTCGTATGGTGCCTGAAGATCTCAACAAATGGTATGTACGAAACAATAATGGCGACATGGTACCCTTCTCTGCATTTGCCAGCTCATTTTGGTCATATGGCTCTCCACGCTTAGAACGATACAATGGCTTTTCTTCAATGGAAATTCAAGGCAGTGCAGCGCCCGGTTACAGTACCGGACAAGCAATGGACGAAATGGAGAGATTAGTTAATCAATTACCACAAGGCTTTGCTTCTGAGTGGACAGGAATTTCATTCCAAGAACGCTCTAGCGGCGGACAAGCACCACTTTTATACGGCCTTTCATTATTGTTTGTATTTTTGTGTTTAGCAGCGTTATATGAAAGTTGGTCGGTGCCTTTTGCCGTTATGTTGATTGTACCTTTAGGTATATTTGGTGCAATTATGGCGGCTTTTGGTGGTGGATTATCAAACGACATCTACTTGCAAGTAGGTTTGTTAACCACCATAGGGCTCGCGTCTAAAAATGCGATATTAATTGTTGAATTTGCCATTCATAAAATGGATGAAGGGCTCGGCCTTGTTGAGTCGGCAATTGCCGCTGTTCGTCTTCGCTTACGTCCTATTTTGATGACTTCGATGGCCTTTATTTGTGGTGTTTTACCCTTAGCTATTGCCTCGAGTGCTGGCTCTGGTGCACAAAATGCGCTCGGTATTTCAATTATTGGCGGTACGCTTGCATCATCAATATTGGTAGTTATTTTTGTACCTGTGTTTTTCGTGTTAGTGCGACGAGTTTTTCCTGGAAAAACTAAAGCAGCTAAATAAACGTGATGAACACAATATTTAAAAAGTCAGCTTAAATAGCACTAAAAGGCATATTTTATCGAGCCAACAGGCTCGATAATGGAAATTTATATGAAAATCAAAAAACACTCAGATCCGGCCCTCGCTCATGCGCGAAGGGAGCAAGTATTGAGCGCTGCGGCTGATTGTTTTCGTCGTAAAGGTTATCACGGTGCTGGCATGGCAGAAATATCTCGAACTGCGGGTATGAGTGCTGGTCATATTTATAATTACTTCGACAGTAAAGAAGCCATCATTGAAAGTATTATCGAAAAAGATATGGCAGAAATGTTCTCTATCTTTCAACAGTTTGAGGATCATCCTAGCGACGTACTTACTGCGCTTATTGATGGTTTAAATATGGGTGTAAAGCGTCACATGGATACCGGCTCATGTGTGGTCAGATTAGATATGATGGCCGAAGCAAGCAGAAACAGTAAAGTAGAAATGCTCTTACGAGACGCAGATACACAGGCAAGAGAGCGTATGAGAAAGCTACTGATCAGCGAAAAAAGCGCATTAAAAAATAATTCAGAGCAAGAACTTGAAAGCCGAATTAATGTAATTTTCTCAATGATGACAGGGTTATTACTGAGAAAAGTATTATACCCAGAGCTTACTGAAGAAAATGTATTAATAGCACTTCGTCCAGCGATGAAAACTTTACTTATGCCATTTGAACATCAAGGATCATCAGACTTGTAATCTAGTAAAACGTTTACAAACCGATAACGCCTAAAGCCCGTTTTATCGAATGCAAACTAACTTGATATAGGCGACTGTTTAGCATTTGTTAAGTAATTTCTTGCTAAAAAAACAAAGTCATCAATTGAACCATTGAGATTACTCGCAGAAATAAATAAATGCGCGCCAAGGGCTTGATGCAATATGTCACAATGATGTAGAAAGCCTGCCAAAGGACCTTTTATGACTTCACCACTAGTTAAAATATACGGTTCAAAATTTAAAACCCCTTGCTCAATGGTTATTAATTGCTGGTGAATGCAATATTGAATAAGTGGCTTTTGTTCGTGGATCATGCGATTAGCTAACCGTAACGATATGCTGCTTGCAATAACGTCTAATGACATCAGTTTGATACCGACATAATTCAGTTCTTGCCGCTCGATACCCACGGTATTGGTTACGCTATGTATACTTCTAATTTGCTGCCAGCAAAGTTGCCAAAGCCCATGGCGATGATGAAAGGTTAGAGTTTCAGGTGCCAATATTAAGCTGTGGTTTGGTTCAGCTTGTTTTAGTAACCCAATAAAAATAGTCACTAAACAAGTGAGCACCATAAAAATAAGCACAAAGCGGGCTTGGTGCCAATAATAATGACCAAACCCCACTAAAATAATTAACGCAACAACCCCCGATAAGGTAATAAATAATCCATGATGACGGGCTATAGCTTTAATTTTTATTGTGGTATTACTATTTGTCATTGTGGTTTCACGATAGTTAATTCGATAGATATTTAAAACTATATTAATAACTGAATTTAATATTTGTGCATATTTTTTTGTTTAGTATATACTCTGCGCGTTTTCGATACGAAGCAATAAATTTATCGTTAATAGTATTCAATAAACAACAAAAAAGGTAAAAAAGTGACAAAGCATAAAGTAGATAAACACCAAAAAAATCAAGGTGGTTGTGAGTTAGGTAGAGGGGTAATTAAAGATAACTTCTTAGCTGCAGTGGTAACATCTAAGCTGTTTAAACAACAGGTTATTATCGCCAAAAAAGGTAAAGGAGCTTATCAAAGAACTCAAAAGCATAAAGGACAAGAGTCCTATTTAATAGCGGTTTAATCCATAGGGATGTAATCGTTATTAAATAGGGCTTTAGGCTTTATTTATTAGCAAGCTAATGTGTGAATTTTTCGTAGTGCTTGATTGGCTTTGTCTAGTTGACCTTGTTGCTCAAGTACTTGTGAAAAAACCAGTAAATCAATTTTGTCGTATGACTTGTCTTCAAGGCTAACCAAGCTATTAAAGGCTTTTTCTGCTAACTGCCATTGCTGAGCAGCGGCAGCAAAATGTGCAACTAATGATAACCACAGTGCATTACTAGGCTCACTATGTAGGTGCTTTTGCGCCGCAGCCATAAGGTTATTGTCGTGCGAAATTGGCAATGTTCTTATCGCCTTTAACAGACTTACCGCATTACCTTTTTTGATAATAGGTAATAATATTTTGGCTAAAGGTTCATTAATTTGATTTTCGGCCAACACTTGGCAATAGGTAATAACCACGGTTTCAGATTGCCTGGTTTTCTTCGGCAGTTGCTGCCAATATTCTATCAATGTAGTACTATCATGTTGCTTTATCTGGTCATTAAAAGCACCGTAAAAAGCTTGCTGTTGCCATAACGTGATAGTGTCTGAGCTGATAGATTTTTGTTTTTGAGCCGTATTAAGCTGCTTGATCACATAATCAAATCGCTGCTCAACGATACTTAACTCTATTTCTAACTTAAGTAACCTGGCGTCATGTCCAATATGCTTGTGATGCTCATCAATAACTGTACGAGCTAGTGGATAATTTTTCTGCCCCATAAGTAATTTAACTTTTATCAAAACCGCTTCTAATCCAGCATCTTTAAAAGTATTAGCCGTTTTGTCGAGCAGGCCTAAATAATGGTCTGTGTTTGGTTTCAACGCTTGTTTTTGTGCTGCATCAGCCGCAACAAGATAAGCAATAAGCTCAAACGTTGAACCTTCCGCAGACTTAGCTAATAAATGCTCGGCTTGTTTATAATCACCTAATACATAAGCGGCTATACCTTTGTTAAAGTCTTTAAGTGCTTTTCGGCGACTGGCAAATGCAATTTTGTTCCAAGCTTTAAAGCTAAAGTTAACTCCCCCACGAAAAAATTTAAAGGTAAGTGCCAAGGCGAAAAAGCACAATGCTAGCGTTATAATCGCAGTAATGACTGTAGTTTCAATCGCTGAATCGCCAATAGAAATTAGAATATAGCCTTTTTCACCAATTAAAATAGGTGTTACAACAACAACCGTAAGAAATAAAATCAACAATAATAAAAGCCGTTTCATTATAAGTCCTCACTTTGCTCAGCGCTTGGGGGCTGATCTTCAGATACTGTCGGTATTTCAACGTTACTACTGCTTTCTAAAGTACGTAATGCTGAAGACTCTTTATCTGACAATACTTGTCGAATAGCTTGCAGTGAGGCAAGTTTATTTGGATAGTCGACATTAATAGTCGCTGTTTTTAACGTGTTAATTGTATCAAGGAAATGTTGGTTTTCAATTTTTGTTAAGTCAAAATATTCATTAATCCAGCGTTCAGTGGCGCTGAGCGATTGCAGGTAAATTTTGTTATTTGATTTACTCGCAGCCCAAATAGCTGTTTGTACTTTAAGGCTTAAATTCTCACGCAAATTTTGCTGAAATTGAGGTGACATTAGCGGTTCAATATTGCCTGTTCTGCGCGTTACTGTGAAAAATTCATTAGTAAATTTATGCCATGTTTTCGCTAAATTTTCACGCCAATCTGTCGCATTATCAGTTAGTTCAAGCGAGCTTTCAGTTTGATACATCTCTGGTATTTCAAATAGTGCCATTGGTAATTGTTTAATTTGTTGATCAAGTACCATCAGCTTTAAAATAACCTCGTCGGTTGCTAGTGTTGGCAGCAATTTTAATTGGGCAATATCTTGCTGAATAGTTTGGCGAAGCGATAAAAATTGCGGATCGTTTAACTCTTGAATACGCAACTCAGCATCTTGGAGTAAACTCACGGCAGTTCGAGGTGTTTTTTCTAACCATAAACTTCTTGATGCGACTCTAATCAGATATTCTGCTTCTTGTAGCAGCCAATCGCTCCGTTGTTGTTGTCCCAAGCTAGCAAGCTTCTGTTGTACTTGAGCAATAGCATTTTGGTTACTACTTTCGATACGGCTTATTTGTTCAACTTTACTAACTAATGCACTAATTTCGTTAGCACTGTTGCGTTTATTTTGGGAAAATTGCTGAATAATTTTCTGGTTAACACTTTGTGCATTGGTTGTAAGCTGTTGTGCTATTTTTTGTTGATTTTCAATGAGCTTTCGTTCTACAAGATCACTAAGCTGCTGACTGTATTGAGCCTTTTGTTGTTCATTCCAATAAAAGTGTCCCGCGCTGGCCAAAATAGCGAGCAGTGCAATGATTAATGCGAATACAGCAACTTTAGAAATTTTATTTTTCTTAGATTTTACAACCGCACTTTTATCAGTGGGTGTTTTAGTACCCGCAGATACCGGTTTGCTTGATGTAGTGGAGGCAGAATTTTTCAAAGGAGTAGCGCTCTTTTCATTATTTTTGTTCGAGGATGGTTCAGTCTGACTTTTACTTTGTGCAGTCGTTTCTTTATTTAACGATTTTTCGTTAGTATCGACAGTATCAGGTTTTTCTGATGCCACGTCATTCGGTGTACTGATTTTAATAGAAGCAGATAAACCTGCTTGCTTCTCAACATTACTGCTAGCAGCTGAAGTTTTATCATCAGATTTCGATTGCTTGGGTTGTTTTTTATCGCTCATGAACTGATCCTATCTTACATGTTGGTAATGCGCACACTGAATTTTTTGACTTAAATACGGTTTATCTCACTTGCTGTAGCTAAGTTAACTCCACAATCGAGGGCACTTATAATGGCTGTAGTATTGGCGCCATTAGCATTTATTACTCGCACAATGCCCATTTTTTTTGCGTTATCAGCAATTCTTTGGCTAGCGACTATCCATAAACATTGCTCTTGCCAATAACGATCTTCATCGTTAATTAAGTTTACTATGAATTCTAGCAAAGCGTTACTAGTGATTAAGATACAATTTATCTCTTGCTGATGCCATGTTTTGATGAATTTTTGTGGGTAATTTCGCCAAACACGTCGATAACTTTCTAAATAATGAACAGCCGCACCACGAAGACGCAAAGCATCAGCGATAAGTTCTCGGCCACCGTCACCACGTACAATAATCACACTTTTATCTTTTACACTAAGCAGCGGTAATAGTGCTAATACACCATCACTATCGTGTTTATCAGGCACCATAGCTTTTATACCTAACCTTGTTAATGCCTGCTGGGTTGCACTACCCACAGCAATTACAGCCTGTGCAGACCATGAAGGTATTGGCATTAATTTATGCGCAAACTCAACAGCGGCTACGCTAATAAAAATAATGATAGGGCGTATTAGCTGCTTTTGCAGTATATGTAATTGTTCAAGACTTGCCGCATTTTGATAGTCAAAAAATGGCTGACAGTAACTACGGTAGCCTTGTTTTTCAAGGCAAGTTTGTAGTTCGCGCCCTGCTTTTTCGGGGCGCGTTATTAATACATTGAGCTTATGATTGTTCATACACGTGACGAAGAATTTTATCAGCACCTTTCGCCAAAAGGCTTTGGGCTAACTGGTAACCTAATTGTTCTGCGTCGTTAATGCTACCGCGAACTTCGCTGGTTAATATTTCGCTGCCATCAATAGCGCCCACTAAGCCGCGTAAATATATTTCTTGGCCTTCAAGCACAGCATAACTACCAATAGGCACCTGACAACCGCCTTCAAGCGCGCGGTTCATTGCTCGTTCTGCAATAACGCGAATACGGGTTTCTTCACAGGCAAGTGGTGCCAATAATGTTTTTATTGTTGTATCTTCATTTCGACACTCAATACCCACAGCCCCTTGACCATTAGCTGGTAACATAACTTCTGGGGCAATATATTCTCGAATGCGCTCTGGCATTTCTAATCGTATTAACCCAGCGGCGGCTAAAATAATAGCGTCGTACTCACCATTATCGAGTTTTTTAAGGCGTGTGTTAACGTTACCACGCAGGTCGCGAATATCTAGATCTGGACGCATCGCTTTAATTTGACATTGACGACGTAAGCTTGAAGTACCGACAATCGCACCTTGCGGTAAGTCGGCTAGGCTATTGATAGAATTAGACACAAACGCATCACGCGGATCTTCACGTGGACAGATAATTTCTAGCCCTAAACCTTCAGGAAACTCGACCGGCACATCTTTCATTGAATGTACGGCAATATCCGCTCTATTTTCTAACATCGCGACTTCAAGTTCTTTAACAAACAGGCCTTTACCACCCACTTTTGCTAGTGGTGTATCGAGAATAATGTCTCCTTTGGTCGTCATTGGCACTAATTCCACATTGATACCTGGATGAAAGTGCTCAAGTTGCGCCTTAACATATTCTGCTTGCCACAACGCTAACGCGCTTTTTCGGGTTGCAATACGTACAGTTTGTGGGGTCATTTCAATTACCTTAATTAATATTTATTACGCAGTTAGCACGATGGCTTCTTCTGCTTGTTTACTGACCGCGTTAGATAAAAATTGCCATAGCTCTCCGCCACCGCGCTTATCAAACCATTGGTCATTTTCGAAATGAAAATGATGGCCATTAAATTTTGTTGCGACCCAAATTTCATGTAAGGGTGCTTGTTTGTTAATGATAATTTTACTGGCATTTTTAAAGGTCAGGGTTAACATTCCGCCAACACCCTCATAATCGATATCGCAACCGCAATCTTCAATGGCTTCTTCTACCGCAAGTAAAATATTTTCAGCGGCTATATTGTATTGACTATCATTCATTAACTATTCCTTTCTACCTGCGCATTAAGATTGTTTACTCTTTGCTTGGTAATTGTTGGTCAAGGGATTATAAAACGTCTATCATGGGAAAAAAATCGAATAAATCAATTATGCGTAAACAAATTGCAATTATTTTCTTCAGTTTGATTAGTTTAGTAATCTTAACAGGCTGTGGCATTAAAGGTCCTTTATACCAAACTCCTGAGCAACAGCAAGAGAACTTGCCTAAAACAAGTGAAGAAATTGATAAAAACAGTGATAAATCTAATTTAGAACTTTAGGAATAACGGCATTGGACTTTTTCAATCGTAAACAACATTCATTATACGCCGAGCAATGTCAGGTCACTGAGTTAGCTAAGCAGTATGGCACACCACTCTATATTTATTCTCGAGCTACCATTGAGCGCCATTGGCATGCCTTTGATCAAGCGGCTGGAGAGCGACCACATCTTGTTTGTTATGCCGTAAAAGCTAATAGCAATATTGCGGTATTAAATGTTATGGCGAGATTAGGTTCAGGTTTTGATATTGTTTCTAAGGGTGAGTTGATGCGCGTGCTTGAAGCAGGCGGCGATCCCAAAAAAGTGGTTTTTTCTGGTGTAGGGAAAACCTCAGAAGAAATAGCTTATGCACTTAATTTAGATATTTACTGTTTTAATGTTGAGTCATCGGCCGAATTAGATCGTATACAAACCGTAGCCCAAAGTTTGAATAAAGTGGCGCCAATATCGTTAAGGGTTAATCCAGACGTTGATGCAGGCACTCATCCTTATATTTCAACTGGCTTAAAAGAAAATAAATTTGGTATCAGTATTGAACACGCTCCTGCGCTATATCAATATGCTGCAACATTATCACACATTAATATTCAAGGTGTTGATTGTCATATAGGTTCACAACTCACTGAGGTTGCCCCCTTTTTAGACGCACTTGATCGAGTATTAAAGTTAGTTGATGAGTTAACCGAACATGGTATTGAGCTATCACATATTGATGTTGGTGGTGGCTTGGGCGTTTGTTACGACAATGAAACGCCGCCTCATCCAAAAGAATATGCTGAGGCTATTGCACAAAAATTGCAGGGTCGAGATATCAAACTCATTTATGAGCCGGGTCGAGCAGTAATGGCAAATGCCGGTATTTTGGTCACTGAAGTAGAATACCTAAAAGAGAGTGAAGAACGTAATTTCGCTATTGTAGATGCCGCAATGAATGATTTGATCAGACCTGCGTTATACCAAGCATGGCAAGCTATTATTCCTGTTGAGCAACGCGATGATGTTGCTAGCGCTCAATATGATGTTGTTGGGCCAATCTGTGAAACCGGTGACTTTCTAGGTAAAGATAGAAGTTTAGCCATACGTGCCGGTGACCTGCTAGCTATTCGCAGTGCTGGAGCTTACGGTTTTACCATGAGCTCAAATTACAATAGTCGACCACGATCTGCTGAAGTAATGGTTGACGGTAGTGAGAGTTATTTAATCAGAAAACGCGAAACCTTAAGCCAGTTATGGCAAGGTGAAAGCATATTACCTTCATAGTGGAAGATTAGCGTAAATGTTAGTAAATTTTTCTAAAATGCACGGTTTAGGTAATGATTTTCTCGTGCTCGACAATGTAACGCAAAATGTTTACTTGTCGAGTGAGCAAATTAAACAACTTGCCGACCGAAATTTTGGCGTTGGCTTTGACCAAGTTCTGGTCGTTGAGCCTCCGTATGATCCTGATTTAGATTTTCACTATCGTATATTTAATGCTGACGGCAGTGAAGTTGGCCAGTGTGGCAATGGCGCGCGTTGTTTTGCAAAATTTGTCCGTTTAAAAGGCTTAACCAATAAGCATAAAATTAAAGTTTCAACACAGTCAGGTAAAATGACCTTGTTTGTTGAGCGTGACGGTAATGTTTCGGTCAATATGCCGGTACCACAATTTGAGCCGCCGAAAATTCCATTTACCGCGCAAAAAGCAGAAGGTACTTATATTCTGCGAAGCGAAGAAGAAACCGTGCTTTGTGGCGTTGTATCTTTGGGTAATCCACATTGTGTATTAACGGTAGATAACGTCAAAGAAGCACCAGTAGAAACTTTAGGTAAAGCATTATCATTTCATGAGCGTTTTCCTCAACAAGCGAATATCAGCTTTATGGAAGTAGTTTCACCCGAATACATTAAATTACGCGTATATGAACGTGGTGCTGCTGAAACACTAGCTTGCGGCAGTGGCGCTTGTGCTGCTGTGGTGGTTGGTCACATGCAAAAGAAGCTTAATAGACAAGTATTGGTTGATTTACCCGGCGGACAATTAAAAATATTTTGGAAAGGCCCCGGTAACTCAGTAAAAATGACAGGTCCCGCCGTGCACGTATTCGACGGGCAAATAAACCTATAAACAAGATAAACCTATGCAAATAAATGATCAAAACCTAATGTCTGATGACGAAATAAAGTTAACTGACGAGTTAATCGTAAGCTATCTGCAAGAAAATCCTGAGTTTTTTAATCGTCAAGCTGACTTAGTTACAAGTTTAAGACTGCCCGATCATCAACGTGGCACTATTTCTTTGGTGGAGCGTCAATTATCTCAACAGCGACAAAAAATTCACAATTTAGAAGAAGAAATTACCCAGTTAATGGTTATTGCTAATCAAAACGAACAACTGTTTGCTTTATACAGTGATCTCTATTTACGTTTACTTGATTGCACTACCGCCGTTGAATTACTTGATTGCTTACACCAAGCAACTACGCAATTGTTGTCGTTAGATGCATTGAAATTATGGTTAATTCAGCCAACTAAAGTTAGCCACAGCACTTTAATTGACAATGATTGTGCTGAAATAATTGAAAATAGATTAAGTAAAGATGACTACTATTTTGGCCGTTTACAGCAAAGTGAACAAGCCTTAATTTTTGGTGAAGCTAACGCAGGTTCAGTGGTTTTGGTAAGACTTACCCACAACCAAGAAGATATTGGTTTTCTAGCGATTAGTAGCCAAGATGCTGAACATTTTGATCCTCGTATGGATACTTTGTTATTGAGCCAATTTAAAAAATTGATCGCTAAACTTTTACATCAGCAACTATTTTAGGCTAAAACACCGTGAGATTTTATCGCCGTCTACATCCTTTTCATGCCATTAGCTTTGATTTAGATGATACCTTGTACAGTAACCACCCAATTATGTTGGCTACCGATACTAAGATGATCGCCTATTTTAAAAGCATTTTCAGTGATTATGGTCTTGATAGTAATTTATACGGCTTTGATATCAGCTTTTGGTGGCCTTTTCGCCAACAAGTTATTGCGCATTCACCCGCCTTAAAGCACGACATCAGCTTATTAAGAGAAAAAAGCTACTACCTTGGTGCGCTTTCATTAGGTTTGACTAGCGCCGAAGCACAGTCAGTCGCTGATTCAGCATTAGGTTATTTTGTTGAGCAACGCAGTAACTTCTCTTTGCCACAACATACCCATGATTTCCTTAGCTTTCTCAAAAGCAAAGTGCCTTTAGTCGCGATAACTAATGGCAATGTAGATACCAATAAAATAGGGATCGCTAAATACTTTAGTGCACACTTTAATGCCTCAACTGATAATAAATTAAAACCTGATCGTGATATGTTTGATAAAGCGTGCAAGGTACTAAAAATTAGTCCTAAGCAATTACTCCATGTCGGCGATTGTGGAAAAAATGATGTTTTTGGCGCAATAAATGCTGGCTGCCAAACCGTCTGGCTAAACCCATACCAAGTGGGTAAACCTCTGAAAGTTCTTCCCACACTTGCCCTTGATCACCTAGAGCAACTTACCCATATTTTTACGTAAATAATTGTATTTACTTATTTAACGATTAAACATTTATCTGCATCTGAATGTATTCATTAGCTTAGGCAACGGATAGCGTTATCAAAATAGTGCTGAACTTGTTATGATAGCGGCATAATTTTGCTTTTGATTTTACCTTGCTATGGATGTTTCTGAATTACTTGAATCGTTAAACGATAAACAACGCGATGTAGTCGCCGCACCCCTACAAAATATGTTGGTACTTGCTGGTGCTGGCAGTGGTAAAACACGTGTTTTAGTACAACGTATTGCTTGGCTGATGAAAGTTGAGCATGCATCTCCTCATAGCATTTTAGCGGTTACTTTTACCAATAAAGCCGCGGCAGAAATGCGTGCCCGAGTTGAACAAACCGTTGATGGCAATGTGCACGGAATGTGGGTAGGTACTTTCCATGGTTTAGCACATCGTTTATTACGTATGCACTTTCAAGAAGCAAAGCTACCTCAAGCCTTCCAAGTACTTGATTCTGACGATCAACTTCGTATGGTTAAGCGTATTGTACGTTCATTAGAATTAGACGAAAAGCGTTGGCCGCCAAAACAATTTCTTTGGTATATCAATGGTAAAAAAGATGAAGGTTTGCGCCCTCACCATATTGATGCTCAACATGACGTAACAGAAGAAACATTTGTTAAAGTTTATCGTGTTTATCAAGATACTTGTGATCGTGCAGGCTTAGTCGATTTTGCTGAACTATTATTGCGTGCTCATGAGCTTTGGTTAAATAATCCAGAGTTATTAGCTCATTACCAGCAACGTTTTTCGCATGTACTCGTAGATGAATTTCAAGATACCAATGCGATTCAGTATGCTTGGTTGAACCTGTTAGGCAAGAAAAGTGGCAATGTCATGATCGTAGGTGATGATGACCAATCTATCTATGGCTGGCGTGGGGCTAAAATTGAAAATATTCAACGTTTTTTACAAGACTTTGATGGTGCTAAAACCATTAAGCTCGAGCAAAATTACCGTTCTACCGCCAATATTCTCAATGCTGCTAATCAGTTAATTGGCAACAATAATAATCGTCTTGGTAAAGACCTATGGACCGAAGACGATGCAGGCGAAAAAATATCTATCTACACCGCATTTAACGAAATAGATGAAGCGCGCTTTATTGCCGGACGTATTACAGACTGGAAAAATAAAAAAGGCTCATTAGATGATGTCGCTATTTTATACCGAAGTAATGCCCAATCTCGTTTAATGGAAGAAGCCTTAATTCAAGCGAAATTGCCTTACCGTATTTATGGCGGTTTACGATTTTTTGAACGTCAAGAAATTAAAGACGCACTCGCTTATTTACGTTTACTCAATAACAGAGACGATGATGCAGCATTTGAACGTGTTATTAATACCCCAACACGTGGCATTGGCAATCAAACCCTAAGCCTAGTGCGTGACGCTGCACGAAGTTTGGAAAGTACCTTGTGGCAAGCTTGTCAGCAGATGGTAAAAAATGAAGAGCTAAAAGGCCGCAGTGCGAAAGTTATTAAGCAATTCATCAATGTTATTGATCAGTTAGAAGATGACTCAAGTCACCTAAACCTCGACCAACAAGCTAACTATGTTATTCAACATTCTGGCTTAAAAGCTATGTATCAAGCGGAAAAAGGCGAACGTGCTGAAGCCCGTATTGAAAACTTAAATGAGTTAGTTACTGCTTGTCAAACCTTTGAAGTTGACCCTGAACTGGCAGAAGAGCAAAGCCCACTGACGTCATTTTTAACCCATGCTGCCTTGGAGTCTGGTGAATCACAAGCCGATGATTATGAATCTGCTGTGCAGCTTATGACCATGCATTCAGCTAAAGGGCTTGAGTTTCCATTAGTCTTTATTGCTGGATTAGAAGAGGGCATGTTCCCTTCTCAGCAGTCAGTTGAGGACCTTAGCCGCTTAGAAGAAGAAAGGCGTTTATGTTATGTTGGCATGACACGAGCAATGCAAAAGCTCTATTTATGTCATGCAGAAAGTCGTCGATTGTATGGCCAAGAAAAACATCATAAAGCGAGTCGTTTTTTAAGAGAGCTACCTGACACTTGTACCGAAGAAATTCGTATGCAAAGCCAAGTTAGCAAGCCAAGAACCACAGGTAAATTTTCTTCTGCGCTAACCCTTGAAACCTTTGGCAACTCAGGTTTTAAATTGGGTGAAAATGTTCGTCATACTAAATTTGGTGACGGCGTGGTATTAAATTACGAAGGCAGCGGTCCTCAAAGTCGTATTCAAGTGAACTTTGCAGATGTAGGCTGTAAATGGCTAGTTGTTGCTTATGCTAATTTAGAGAAGCTTTAGGAATTAGACTCTTCATACGAATAACAAAGCGAGTTAACCTAACTCGCTTTGTTAACTTACCTCGCTATATTACCGCTATTTTAGCTGCTTTACGCCTAGCTTTTACTGAATCAAAACTAAATATTGCTAATGCGGTCCAGATACATGCAAATGTAATTAATTTAGCAAAATAAAGCAGCTCTTCATAATAAAAAGTTGCTAAAACAAACATAATACTTGGGCCTATATATTGGAAAAAACCCAGCGCTGTCAGCGTCATACGTTTGGTCGCAGCACTAAAACATAATAAAGGTGCGGTAGTAACAATGCCGGTACAAATTAATAATGTATTTAATGACATCGTATTTTCAAACATATTAGTTGTAGTGGTTTGTAGAAAAAACAACCAATAAATTAAGGCGATAGGTAGCATCATAAGTGACTCTATTAAAAGTCCTACGAATGAATCTAAAGGCATTTTTTTACGCAATAAACCATAGGTACCAAAAGTAGCGGCTAACGCTAATGATATTATCGGCAACGAGCCAATCATTATAAGTTGAATGAGCACGCCAATGAATGCCAAGCCAACTGCAAATAACTGCCAAAATCTTAAACGTTCGCCTAAAAACACTACGCCTAATGCAACACTAAATAGTGGGTTTATGTAATATCCTAAGCTAGCATCGAGCAAATGATCGTTGTTAACAGCCCAAATAAACATAAACCAATTTACCGCTAAAAAAGTTGCAGATATGGTTAACTGCATGACTATCTTGGGTTGCGTAATGGTGGCAATAAAATTGCCCCATCGCTTGGTCAGTAAAACAATTAACGTCAATAAAATTGTCGACCAAACGACGCGGTGTACAAGAATTTCATCGGCATTGATATGGTCAATGAGTCTAAAATATAATGGGGCAATCCCCCACATTGTATAAGCACTAATCGCGAAAATAATACCGCCACGAAGTGCGTCTTTTTCAATTGTTGACATGGAATAAACTTGCTGGCTAAGGTGAGCTAAAGTATCGACATAATATCATTATTCAATTGAACAACCTATCGACAAGTTAAAAGTATTAAGCAATATAAGATTCATTAACCATGCACTTTTACAGGGCAAAGCTACTCTTTCATTTTACGTAAAGTACCTGTGTTTACCTTAATAATCAGACTGAGTTTTATTCATAATAAGAAATTCACGGTAAAAATAAAAATAAACCTCCGCACAACGCCTTTACTACTGTAAAATGTCGGCTGATTTAATTAAATAAGACTTCCTGTTGCAAGCCATTTCTCCTACAACATTAACTGAATCTCTGAAACATCACTTTGGTTATCAGGCGTTTCGCCCTGGCCAAGAAGAAATCATCAATCATGCTCTTCAGGGACGAGATAGCTTAGTGTTAATGCCGACGGGTGGCGGAAAGTCGATGTGCTTTCAATTACCAGCAACCATTATGCCCGGTGTTACAATTGTAGTTTCCCCCCTGATAGCCTTAATGAAAGATCAAGTTGACGGTTTAGTTCGACAAGGTATTTCTGCTGCGTTTGTTAATTCGTCACTTGATACCGAGACCATCAACGATATTTTTAGTCGTTTGGGTCAAGGTAAAATTAAATTACTCTATGTTGCCCCAGAGCGACTGAAAAATTATTACTTTATCCAGGGCTTATCTCAGCTCAATATTAGCCTTTTTGCAATTGATGAAGCGCATTGTATATCACAATGGGGTCATGACTTTCGCCCTGCATACACGCAATTACATTTACTTAAACAAAACTTTCCGCACGTACCTGTGATGGCATTAACCGCAACGGCAGATGTCACCACTCGACGCGATATCCTGCAACAATTGGCATTAAACGATCCTTATATTCATCTTGATAGTTTTGATCGACCCAATATTCGTTTTACCTTGGCAGAAAAGTATCAGGGTGAGCAGCAAGTTATTGGTTATATAAAAAAACGTAAAGATGAATGCGGCATTATTTATTGCAATAGCCGCTGGCAAGTAGAAAAACTAGCAAAACGTTTAGCTGAAACGGGTATCAATTGCTCAGCGTATCATGCCGGTTTAGAGTCTGAAATTCGTAATATTATTCAAGATAAATTCGCCAAAGATGATCTGCAAATTGTAGTAGCTACAATTGCTTTTGGTCTCGGTATTAACAAATCTAATGTGCGTTTTGTTATTCATTATGAACCACCAAAAACAGTCGAATCTTATTATCAAGAAATAGGTCGTGCAGGCCGTGATGGCTTGCCAGCAGAAGCACTTTTCCTTTATGACGAAAAAGACGCTGAACGCATTAACAAACGCATTAGTGAGGGTGAAAACGAACAACGAGTTAATGTAGAGCTTCAGCGTTTTCAAGCAATGCGTGGTTTTATTGATGCACAAACATGTCGTCGCAGAGTTGTTTTAAATTACTTTGCTGAGTTTACTGAAAAAAGCTGTGGTAATTGTGATATTTGCTTAGATCCTCCAAGCCAGTTTGATGCGACACAAGCTGCACAAAAAGTACTTTCGTGCGTATATCGAATTGAAGAAAGTGGTGATGTTGAGTATGTTATTGCGGTTTTACGCGCAGAGCTCAATACTAAAATGACCCAACTTGGTCATGATAAAGTATCAACTTTTGGCATTGGCAGAGACAAAACACCGAGCTATTGGTTTTCAATCGTACGACAGTTAATTCATTTAGGCTATCTACAACAAGATATTGCTGCCCAGTCAAACTTATGTCTAACCCAAGCCGCTGGAGATATATTAAAAGGTAAACACCCCTTAATGTTAGCCGCACCTCGTTTGCAAAAAGCGAGTTACTGGCAAAGTAATAAACGTGAAAAAGCCTATGATAGAGTTTTATTTGCTAAGTTAAGATTGTTACGCAAAGAAATTGCTAAACTTGAAGATATTGCGCCGTTTATTGTTTTTAACGATGCCACTCTCTCTGAATTGGCAAGGGTAAAACCAACGACTTCCAGACAAATGCTCAATGTTAGTGGTATTGGCGACACCAAACTTGCCCGCTATGGCGAGCCTTTTTTATCTTTGATTAAACAACATCAGAGTTAAGTGTTAATTTTAAAGACAAAAAAAGCGCTTAATAGCGCTTTTTTTAACATAACGGTAAGGTTATTTAAGGCTTGCGTAGTATGCCGCGATGTTCGCAACGTCTTCATCAGATAATGCCATTGCCATAGGTGCCATTACTGGATCTTTACGGTTACCCGATTTAAAATCTTTTAATTGCTTTGCAAGGTAAGCTTCTTTTTGACCAGCAAGATTTGGGTACATAGGAACAGCAGAAATACCAGCAGCACCGTGACAAGCTGCACACATAGCAGATTTTGCTTTACCGGCAGCTGCGTCGCCAGCGAATGCTGGTGAAGCCATCATAACAGTAGCAGCAACGGCTAAAGTAAGTTTTTTCATAGATAATATCTCTCTTTGGTAAATAATTTTAAGGGATCCTCACTTGATTATATGTAAAAAAATTACTGTTGTCGTTGCTTTTTTTAGCTTCGCGCTAGGATAAAAATTAATCTATCGCATTACTACATCAGTATATGTTTTCAACCATTAATTATCATGAAGAAGAAACGGTATGCTCAAAGAAAATAATATAGAAATCATTAACCTTGAAGAAATTAGTTTAACTACACTTCAGATCTTTTTTAATGTTGAATGGACAATGGATGATAAAACGGCGGTTATTGATTATGTGCTACAGGTAACATCGGCACAAACGCTAGAGGTATTAGAGGGCGCTGATCTTTATTGTTTGAGAATCAAAATTGCTAACAGTGTGTTTTTACTAAACTTTGAAGAGTATAGTCATGCTTGCTGGATCGAGTGCGCTACTGAACAATATAAAGACGATTTAGAAGGTGTTAAACAGCTTTTATTAATCAAATAAAATAGCGTTAACTTACTACTGATCATTAAAGTCATATTAAAAATTTTATAGTTTAAACAGGTAAACTTGATGGAAAAGGTACTTATTAGTAGCTGCTTTTTAGGTAATAAAGTGAGGTACGACGGTGGGGATAACTTATTAGTTAATACTACATTGTTACGCTGGCAAGCAGAAAATCGCTTAGTGGTTATCTGCCCTGAATTAGCCGGAGGATTAAGTACGCCAAGGCCTCCTGCAGAACTAAAAATGGTTGGTGATAGCATTCAAGTTAAAACAATTACAGGTGATGATGTTACAGATGAATTTGAAAATGGAGCAAATAAAGCATTATTACTTTGTCAAAAATATAATATTCAATATGCGCTGATGAAAGAATCAAGTCCATCCTGTGGCAGCACGAGTATTTATAATGGTCAATTTAGCCAACAGAAAATTGCAGGGCAAGGTATTACCAGTGCATTATTGAGATCAAACGGGGTGAAGGTATTTTCAGAAAAAAACTTAGCGCTATTAATATCTGAAATAGGCGCAAATTAATTATTAGCAATACTCACGTGATTAGTTCGAATATTAGCGTTATTGTTTATTAATGCCCGTGTTTGGCTAATGATATTATTAGCACTGGTTGCAACATTATAATCACTCACACCAATACTCAACGTCATTTGTGGTAATCTAGTGCCTGATTTGCTGGTAATAAACCTTAATTTTTCAACACTCTGCCGTATTTTCTCAGCTACTTCTCCGGCAACAATACGCTTTACATCTGGCAGCAAAATCAAAAATTCATCTCCAGCAGATCTAACAGGCAAGCCACTTTCACCGACATAACTGCTCACTTTATTAGCAATTTTTGTCAGTAATACATCGCTGATTAATGGGCCTAAACTTTCATTCATCTTAGCAAACTGATCAATATTAATTACGATTGCAGAAACTTGCTTAGCGGGATCATCAGAAAGCCAAAGCTCTAAATGTTGATTCATCGCTTTAAGGTTAAATAGACCGGTGAGTGGATCTAAGTAAATTTCTTTTTTCACATTGTCTAACTCAGAGCGCAATGTCTCAGTAGATTTTTGTGAAGATTGAAGCTGTTTAGCAAGCTTCTCTTGCTCAAGTTTAAATCGCTGAGTCGTGATACGTATCTGTTTAATGGCGTTAAATATTTCACTTCTGTCAGTAGACTTTAAGTTGGCAATATTCTCGTCTAATTCAGTCACTAAACGTTTTGTATTCAGTGATGACTGTTCGTTATTAGTTTGCAAATCAACCAATACTTCATCGAGATCGTCAATTAACTCCCCTCTAAAAGAACTTTGTCCTAAAATATATTGACGATACATTTCTTCTAAGAAAAAGTTATCTAGTTTCTTTTTTGACGCTAATTGCTTTTCGAGTTCAGAGTTAAGACTTTTTGAATGCTTATTAAGGTAACCGTAGCTTACCGCATAATTAATTGGAGTCCCGGCTATATGCCATAACTGCAATTGTTTTATGGCGGCGTGCATTTTTTGTTCAGCTTGTGCTATTGAATCATGATACTGCACTATGCCAACTTTTCATTTATGTTCTTACGACAATCAGCGGATGGGTTATTGTCCAGTAATTTTAGTAAAAGTACCATGCTAAAATGTATAAAAAACGACAACAATGCCGATTTAATAACAAAATTAATCTTTAACTGAAAACTTTGCTTTATAAATAGTTTCGATTTGTTATGGTGATTAAATAAGTGGGTATTTTTATAAAATTAATTTTGAGATTTGTAATGAAAGTTCTTTCAATCACTATGTTTGTTGTTCTATTGGTTATGGCTTGTCAGTCGACCAAAACTCCTACCGCTTTAATCAGCCATAATCTCGAACAAATCATTACAGATTATCAACACTTTAAAGACCATCAAAGTCCTTTTAATCAAGATATTTCCGGCGATACTAATAGCCGATTACCTGACTTATCTCCACAAAACTTACAAAAACAACATAAAATATTGGTCGTTATTTACCAAAGATTATTAGCAATAAATAGTAACAAGCTCAATCAGACAGAAGCTATTAATCATTCAGTTTTGTCCTATAGCATAAAAAATGAACTAGATAGTTATACTAACAAAGAACACTACATGCCATTAACTGCTGAATCAGGATTTCATGTCTGGATTAGCAGAATTAAAAGCCAAGTTAGGTTTAAAACCGAACAAGATTACCGCGATTATATTGCACGATTGAATGCGTTACCACGATACTTTTCTCAACAAATGTATTGGATGGATCAAGGAATAGCTTCAGGCATTACCCAACCAAAAATTGTCTTAGAAGGCTTTGAAGAGTCAATTAAAGCATTTATAAAAACTGACGCTAGCTCAAGTACCTATTATCAGCCATTTTTAACGTTGCCGGCATACTTTACTTCACAGCTGAAAGCTCAACTTAAAGAACAAGCCATGAAAACTATTGCTGAAGTTGTGATGCCGAGTTACCAGCAATATTATGATTTCATGGTCAATCGATATCAACCCAATGCGAGAGCCAACATAGCGGCTAATTCTTTACCAAACGGCGACAGCTATTATGTTAACCGGTTACAACACTATACAACCTTACCGATTTCTGTTGATGAAGTGCATAACACGGGCCTGGCTGAAGTAAAACGCATTAGGCTTGAAATGGACACCATTATTGAACAACTTAACTTTACTGGAAGCTTTGCAGATTTTGTTCATTTTTTACGTACTGATAAACAATTCTATGCCACAAGCCCTGAAGGTTTATTAAAAGAAGCGTCCTTCATCGCCAAAAAAATGGATGCCCAATTACCCAAACTATTCAAAACCTTGCCACGTACCCCTTACGGCGTGATAGAAGTACCCGCAAATATTGCGCCTAAATATACAACAGGGCGATACTCTGGTCCCTCGCGAGATGACCAACCGGGTAATTATTGGGTTAATACGTATCGACTAGACCGTCGACCGTTATATGTTTTAGAAGCATTAACGTTGCACGAAGCGGTACCCGGTCATCACTTACAAAGCTCTATTGCCCGAGAAATGGAGAATGTACCTAAGTTTAGAACTAGCACTTATATTTCTGCTTTTGGCGAAGGTTGGGGACTCTACTCAGAATATTTAGGTAAAGAAGCTGGTTTTTATCAAAGTCCTTACAGCGACTTTGGCCGCTTAACCTATGAAATGTGGCGAGCCTGCCGATTAGTTGTTGATACTGGCATGCACGCTAAAGGTTGGAGCCGAGAACGTGCTATGGACTATTTAGCCAATAATACGGCACTGTCACTGCATAATGTAAAAACTGAAATTGATCGTTACATCTCTTGGCCAGGACAAGCCTTATCTTATAAAATGGGTGAACTAACCATCAAAAAGTTACGTCTTCATGCTGAGAAAAACTTAGGAACATCGTTTGATTTACGAGAGTTTCATGATCAAATTCTAAAAAATGGTTCTATGCCATTATCAATGTTAGAAGCGGTTATTTTTGACTATGTTGAAAAGAAAAAAGCTCAAGATAAAGCACTGAAAGCAGAAACGAAATAATAGGGATTAACGAGAAAACAAAGGAAGGCACGCAAAGTTACCAGAGATTACGATGGAGAACCGGTAAATTAAGATAAGCCCCCACTATATCTAAATTTTGCAGTTCCGCTATCGTAGGTTGCCCCTTAGATCGGTAACTTTGCGTCTCCAATTTTCACTGGATTTGCCCTTGTTGAGCTTAAAAAGCTCATCTACGATTATAAGTAATGTATTCTATTTGTAAACCATTATTAATCTTAGCCATAAAAAGATAATTTAAATTAATGAATATTAACAACTTATTAGTCATTTATACCATTATACTTTAATACGAATTATGTTTAGATTAACGTTAAATCTCTCCATATCGGCTAAATGACTACTTAGAGTGATAACGAGTAGTAGAGTTAATAAGGTAAATTGATAAAATACTTCCTGAAAAATGTAAAAATCTCGTAGTGAACTGAACACTTTTCGATACAATACGCCTAAAGTAAAAATAGTAAGCGTCCCCAATCTACCAATGGAAGTTAACGCTCAATGAATCGAATACTGCTAGTTGTTTTAATAAGTATGTTCATATCACTTTGTGCTCAAGCGAACGACACTAATAGTGGCGTTAACACACGCGAAGCAATAAACGATTATTATCTTCTGAGGAAAGAGTTATTGCTTGCACAAGATGTTGTCGATACCGCACAAGCCGTAGTCAACAATAGAGATCAGTTCAGTTCAAATATTGTCGCGAAGGCCTTCTCTCTTTTATCGGATGTGGCTTTTAATCAAGGCAACTTACTCGTGGCATTCCAATTTGCACAATACGGTAGTGAAATTGACAAAATAGATGTCGAATTACAACTGGACTTAATGTTAAAAATTGCACGAGGTTATTATGCACAAGGTAACTATATTCAGCTAAAAGATACCTCTCAAAGCGCGGCATGGTTGGCTGAACAAGCAAATGATATGAACTATCATTTACAAGCACTTGCCTATTCTGTCGTAGCTTATGCCTTAAGCGCTGAATACGATCTGGCGGTAAAAACGCTCAACAAGGTTGAAACTTTACTCAGTCAAAACCAAACAAATGTTGATCAAATAACATTGCTAGAAACTATTGCCCAAGCACATTTTTATTTATCAGAATATGACAATGCTGTTGAACTGCTCAACAATGTAATAAAACTACGCATCGATATGGCGAGAACCGAAGGCATTGCCCACAGTTACCATTTAGTAGCGAATGCTTACTTCCAACTGCAACAATATGATGATGCTTACAATGCTTTTTGGCAGTCACTACAGTTTGCCAAACAATATAAACTCGTAATTCACGCAGCCTATGCCGAACTTGGCTTAGGACAAGTATTATATGAACAACAACAACTTAAACCAGCAAAAGCTCGTTTAATGAACGCACAGATAGTATTTAATCAATACAATTTAGTACGTGTTAAGCTCTCGACTAAAATTAGCTTAGTAAAAGTGATGTTTGCTTTAGGAGAACAAATAGAAGCCGAAGCAATGTTAATTTCAGCACAATCACTAGCTAAAAACATTGTGCTTTCACCACAACAAATAGAATTGTATTTACTATTAACCGACTACTATAAAGCAAAAAACAACTTGCCACAGGCTATCAAAAATCAGAGCCATTATTTATCCTTATATCAAGGGTTGTACCCCAACGTCAGTGTAAAAGATTCATTTGCTACTGCCGCAATATCAACAAGCGATAAAGCTAAGAAACTTGCTTTAAATTTGGCTGAACAAAGCCAGCTAAGTTTAGAGTTCAACGAAAAATATGCCCAACAAAAAATGCTCATTATTCTCCTTGCTTCACTTTTAAGCTGTAGTGCTATTTTTATAATTTTTTGTCGCTTTCAAGCTCATCGGCTAAAACTTAACCTCAGTTACGATGAAATAGAGTTACCGCAAAACCAATTAGCACAGCCAGTACAAACTAAACGTTGGTACCAACAACAGTATAAAATTGCCAGAAAATATCAATATGACATATCTATCATTTACTTAAAGATAGAAAATTGGCAAGAGCTAAGCTTTCGCTTTAATCGCAAGATTCTAGCTGATGTCAGTAAAGTTTTGGCCATTATCATTAATGAAAATATTGATGAAGAAGACTATGCCGGCATCATAAGTACTGGCGAATATTTATTCTTATGTCCACATCAAAATATTGAGCAAGCACTAATAAAGTTTGATCGAATAAAACAGGCAATAAATACCCGTTTTTTTGCTAATTTAGGAGACTTCTCAGTCAAGGTTGTTTTCGCGGTTGACTCACCCAGTATTCAGGATATTGATCCCTACGTATTTCTTTCTCGCCTGAGTGAATGCGCTGATAGTGAATAATAGAGGAGGGGGGTTTATCTTAGTGAAATTATTTATCGTCGCTTGGTATTCAGTAGAAAAAATAGCAATAAAAAAGCCGCTTATGAAGCGGCTTTTTTATATCAAAATTGGAATTAAAGTCTAACAGTGAGGTTTGGTGATGTATTAATTTCGCCGTCATCAGAGATTGTAGCTGCATTACTGTCACACAACAAAATTGCAATATTACCTGCTTTGCTGTTGCGAATAAAACAAAGATCATAACCAAACTGTGTCAAACTGCTAGTCGCAAATTTTTGCGCAAGCGACAGTTTGTCCCACAAATTAGATTGCTCTGCGGTATATTGTCGTCTTTCTAGTAATACTTCTCGTTCAAGAACTGCGTGCACGATGGCCTCTTTATCACGTTAGTAATACGTATTACATATCCATAGTATACGTTTTATTGTTGAAACATATCGTAGATCATTGCTAAGATCAACTATTAAGATTCAAATTTTTATAAATAAATTCTGCTGGTTAGCCAGTTTGCTATTGTGCATATTTTTATAATCAGGATATTTAAAAGCTTATTTCGTTATTCTAAGTGTAATAGCAGGTTATAATAAATAAGATTTGTCATAGTTAAAGAGGGTAAAGTTTTTATGAGTCAAGTATTGGATGATCTTTCAGCACTTTTAAAATTAGAAATAATAGAGCAAGGTATTTACCGAGGTGAAAGTCAAGATTTAGGCTTTAGAGCATTGTTTGGTGGCCAAGTAATGGGCCAAGCATTGTCGGCTGCCCAAGAAACCGTTGCTGAAACTCATAATGTACATTCTTTACATTCGTATTTTTTAAGACCTGGAGATGCCAGCAAGCCTGTGGTTTATCAGGTTGAAAACATTCGAGATGGCAAAAGCTTCAATACTCGTCGGGTAAACGCGATTCAAAATGGTCAGGCGATTTTTTACATGACCGCTTCGTTTCAACAACACGAGCAAGGGTTTGATCACCAAGATGTTATGCCCTTAGTCCCTGGTCCAGAAGAGTTAAAGTCATACACAGATTTCATTTTTGATAATCAAGAAGCGATACCAGAAGAGATTCGTGGAAAGTTTTTATCTGAAAAACCAATAGAAACTCGCCCTGTAGTTCAGTACAACTGGTTAAAACCTGAAAAAACTGAAGCTAAATGTCAAATGTGGATAAAGGCAAATGGCACGTTACCTGATGACCTTCGTATTCATACTTATTTATTAGCCTATACTTCTGATTTTTCTTTTTTGCCTACGGCTTTATTTCCGCATGGGGTTAGTTATTGGCAACCAAACTTTCAACTGGCGACAATAGACCATTCAATGTGGTTTCATCGACCATTTCGTATAGACGAATGGCTGCTTTACTGTATTGAAAGCCCGTCAGCTAGCAGCGGTCGAGGTTTAGTAAAAGGACAAATATTTAACCAAGAAGGTTTATTGGTCGCCTCTACGATGCAAGAAGGTGTTATGCGTCAGCGTTAGTTGTCGCCTTTTGCCAGTCATAGCCACTTGGGTGCTGAAATACTCTTAAGCCAAAAAGTGGCGCTGCGGCATATAAATGATCAAAAATATCTGCTTGTATGGTTTCATAATTCACCCAATTTTGATCACTACTGAAAAAGTATAACTCTAATGGCAAACCAACCTCATTTGCTGGTAATTGTCTTACCATGCAGGTCATATCATGATGCACTTTAGGGTGTTGCTTTAAATAAGCGGTTATATAAGCCCTGAAGGTCCCAATATTGGTTAACTGCCTTGTATTGATAGTTGAAGCTGTAATAGCACTATCGATAACTAATTCACCCGTTTGCTTTAAAATTTCGGCTTTCTTGGCCACAAGGTAATCAGTGATCAAGGTTACTGATGTCAGTGTGTCCAATTGCGCTTGGTTATAAAATCGAATACTGCCGACATCAATGACAATTGCACGTTTAATTCTTCGGCCACCTGAGCTCAGCATGCCACGCCAATTTTTAAATGAACCACTAGTTAAGGCATAAGTAGGCACAGTTGTGATGGTATTATCAAAGTTTTTAACTTTTACGGTATTTAGCCCTATTTCGATAACATCGCCATCAGCACCATATTTGGGTAATTCAATCCAATCACCAGGCGCAACCATTTTATTAGCCGATATTTGAATACTCGCAACCAAGCCTTTAATAGTATCTTGAAACACTAAAATAAGTACGGCTGTTAACGCTCCTAAGCCACTCAGTAAATAAAGTGGTGAGCGATCTAAAATTTGCGAAACAGCCAATATCGTTGCCACTAAATAAACCACAAGCTTAATCACCTGTAATGTCGAATTCAGTGGTAAATAACGTTCACTGGCAGTTTGCCTATATAGCTTATTAATAACATTTAGTACTGAGCTAATCGTACGTGCTATCTGAAAACATAGGCCTATTTTAGCGAAAACTATCAATACCGTAGCGAGTAATGAGCTTTCATCTAACAAAAGTGGCGTCAGTAATAACAATAATATAAAAGGAATTAACAGCGAAATACGTGAAAAAACTTGATGATCAAAAAGCACATCATCCCAGGTGTTTTTTGAGGCTTTGGTTAATTTATGAATCAACACCAGTACATAGTTTTTCGCGATATAAAAACTAATGCTGCACAACATAAAAATAAATAAACAAGCAATTAACACCGAACTTAAGGTTAAATATGATTCATGTACGCCTTGCGCGGTTAACCAAGAATTGATTATTTCCTGCATTAATTATCCTTATTTGCTTGCTCTTCAAGCTGAAGCATTTTTTTATCTTTATCTAACCAAAGTTGATTAACCCACTTTTGAAACTGTATTTTATAAGCACGGTCATTAACATAGTCGCCTTTTAGCGAGTCGCCAATGTCTTGTGTTTCAATCGCAATGTTTACTCGTTTTATTTTTCCTGACAGAAAGTCTAAAAAATTGGGTTCACCATCAGGGTAGTAAATCGTGACATTAACCACTTTACTTAAATTACCTTTCATTGCTTGTAGCACAAAACCAATTCCACCCGCTTTAGGCTTGAGCAACCTTTGGAAGGGCGAGTTTTGCTTATTATGTTTTTCTTCTGTAAAGCGAGTACCTTCAATAAAGTTCATGACACTAACTGGCTTATGTTTAAATTTTTCACAGGCTTTTTTGGTTGTTTCGATGTCTTTACCTTTTAAATGTGGGTTTTTCTTTAAAAAGTGTTGGCTATAACGCTTCATGAAAGGAAAGTCGAGCGCCCACCAAGCCAAGCCAAGTAAAGGCACATATATTAATTCTCTTTTGAGGAAGAATTTCAAGAATGGAATTTTACCGTGAAAAACGCGTTGAAGAACTAAAATATCGGTCCAGCTTTGATGATTACTAATCACCAAATACCAATCTTTCATCTTAAGTTTTTCAAGACCTGACGCATTAATTTTTGTTTTGGTGAATAACTTTTGAATAAAAGTATTAAAAAGCACCCAGTTGCTGGCCATTTGGTCGAGTAAATAGCTAAAGAATTTTTGCCATAAAGGAATAGGGCCAATGGCTTTTAATAATGAAAATATCAGTATTGGCACTAGCCAAAGTATAGTGTTAACAATATACAAAATAACTGAAAAACAGCCAATAATAGGGCCAGGTAAAAAATGTAGCATATAAATAACCAAAAATTTAGGAACTAAATTACTGGTTATAATATTAATGGGTTTCGCACATATTTTCAGTAAAAATCGTTAAAAAATT
>TARA_R110000765_G_scaffold9892_3_pt1 | contig 30526 bp, 25 predicted proteins | sample TARA_R110000765 | Tara Oceans TARA_R110000765 (sample SAMEA4398168) | marine metagenome | biome: Polar Biome; feature: [MES] marine water layer (ENVO:01000295) within the mesopelagic zone...; material: water (ENVO:00002006), including particulate matter (ENVO:01000060) such as...... | reverse complement strand
GCCGGAGACTATTCCGACACGATCGAATCCTGCCTGAAAGTGCGTGTTGCCAGGACCGGTGCGAAGACTTTTTCGGCAGTGCGGAAGCTTGGCGGCAAGACGGTGCGGGTACGCATCGGCGCCTATCCCGAGATCGGCCTGAGAGAAGCAAGAGCGCGCGCCGGTGAATTCCGGGAAATGCGCGCGCTGGCGCCGACGCCAGCCGCGCGGGCCGAGGATGTGGCCGATGCCGTGTCTGCTTCCGCTGCCAATTTCTTTCACGACTATGTCGCCGACATGCAGGCGCGCGGTGTGACATCCTATGGCCGCGTCAAGGGTACGCTCATTGACGGGAAGTATGCTCTCCTGCCCTTTCTGGTTGCCCGACACGGCAGCATGCCGCGCGCCGGGGACGTAACAATCCAGGACCTGCAGGCCTGGATGGCAGAGAGCTATGCCCGGAGTCCGAACTATGCACCGCATCTTCGCTCCTACATTGTCACGGCCTGGAAGTGGGCGGTGAAGAACCGTTACGATTATCGTGGTGGCGCGCGGGACTATGGTATTACCTACAATATCGCCGAGCAATTACCGACGACCCCCAAAAACAAACCGGGCGACCGATTCCTGTCAAACGACGAACTGAAAGCGCTCTGGCATGCGCTTGACGAGGACCATCCCACACACCGCGTCCTGAAACTGATGATCGCCATGGGCGGCCTGCGGGTGACGGAAGTCACAATGAGTCTCGCTGCGAATTGGCGCGATGGCTGGCTGCTCTTGCCGGAGACAAAGAACGGCAGGTCGCACCAACTGCCGATTACCAGGACCGCTGCCCCACTCGTCGCGCGGTGTCTTGAACTGGCTCACCCGCGCTCGCCATATCTCCTGTCCAATCCTCGCGACCCGGACGAACCACTCACGATGGCAGCCATTTCACGCGGCGCGAAGCGGCTGAACAAGCAGCTCAAATTCCCGGACTGGAATCCGCGTGACCTCCGCCGCACGATGAAGACACATCTGATTGATGCCGGGATCGACGAACGTTGGCTCGATATCTGGCATAACCATGGCCAGACGGCGAGCGTGGCACGCAAGCATTATATCCGGGCGGAGTATGCAGATCTGAAGCGGGATGTGGCGGATGCGATTGATGGGTGGCTGGGGCCGGTATTGTTGGGAGGTCATAGATAGTAGCCGCAACGAATTACTCGCGGCGTAAGGAGGCTCTGAGATCGGCGAAACCGCTAGGACTGGTTTATCTTAGAAGAAGACATCAGGCGACGAACATCACTTCAGAAACATGGAAAGTCGTGCAACCTACTCTGCATGGCTAAGTTTGACGAAATCGCACATAGTGGGGGCAAGATCACTTTTACGACGACGGTCGATGCCGCCGGCAATCTTGGTACTCAGCTCAGATACCAGAATTCACGTCCCGTTCCCGCTCAAATCATCGGTGTTTATGCTCTTTGGCCCGGCATTGTTGTTGAGGAGCTATCGCTTGGAGGAATCGGCACGCCATGGCCCGTTCCGAAGTATCCAGGAAGTTTGCCAGTCCTGATTGGAAGTGACGGCGAAGGAAAGTTCGGTCACCACTGCCCCGATTGCGGACAATACTGGCGAAGCGGATCGCATCCGAACTTCTGCCCTTACTGCGGAATATCTGCACCTTCGTTCTCATTTCTATCGAAAGCGCAGCTCGCATATGTCCAACTCTACGTGGAGAAGCTCGAAGAAGCAGGACAATCGGATGAAGGCAGCGAGATTGTGATCGATCTTGACGAGGTTGCCGACGCGACGCTCGGACGCTGCGAAAAACCAGCTTTCTATATCTCTGAGGAAAGACAACAAACACTGCTAAACTGTGCGGAGTGTGGCGAGTTCAATGACATTATCGGGCGCTTCGGGCATTGCTCCGTCTGCTACACTCGGAATGACCTCGCGGTGCTCGTCGAAGATGTCTTTCCTAGTCTCCGTGCGGACTTAGATAACAAAAAGCGACCTGAAGAAGTGTTGCTGCGCGCGGTATCTGCGTTTGAAGTTCTTATCAAGAATTATGTAGCCAGAATCGTGGAAGAAGTACCAATGATCCCGGAACGAAAGGACAAGCTGAGCAAGTCGCGGTTTCGAGATTTAGATGCATTGGATATCGTGTTATCCGAGTTCTTTGGCATAAACATTCGTCCCGGCATTGATGAAGCAGCATGGGTCACCTGCAACAGGTTGATCCAGCGACGGCATGTTTATGAACACAATGGCGGAGTCGTTGATTCAGAATACGTTGAGAAGACAGGCGACACCTCGGTTCGTATAGGTGAACTTATCACTGAAGATCTAGGCTCCGTGCATCAGTACCTATCGACGACGGCTAGAATTGCACGAGCGGTGCACTATGGGTTCCATTCCATGCTGCCTCCGAGGACAGATATTATTGAGCGTCACAAGGCTAGGCAAAAGGCCCACGGCTGATTCTGAATCAATCGACTTTCGACGACCGCTTCTGCACCCGTTCGAGCCGACCGACGTGCCTTCATCTACAGACAAATATCGCTGGAAGTGGCCACCAAAACACCTCGCCAAATACGGCAGGACATAGCCCTTTGTGCTGGATGCTGCGCAATGAGTGAACGGCGGCCATCAGCCTTGTTCGTCGCTTAAATACGAATCTGAGAAATTGAACGTCGCTCGTATGTAGTGTCGTGCCAAAGCCCTTAAAATTTCGGCAGCAACAGATAACCTACGCGTTTCGAAATCCATATCTGCATCGGACTGAAATTTCTTGGAGGCGTGTGCGGCTGCGACGCGACAATTTTCATACACGTATTTTTCAATGGCCTTATGCTGTCTGTCTTCATGGAAATGGCTCAAATACTCTGGTTGGACATTCTTGCAAGCTACGTCGAACTCCTCCGCTATCCAACGCCTGACCTCGACACCTTCGCGCCTCATTTCGAAGACTTTGAAGAAGCTCAGAACTTCTTGCGATGCGATTCCAGCCTCAGCGGCATTCAATCCTTCCCTATAATAGGAAAGGCAGTTGCGCAGCGATTCTTCCTCCGGGATTGAGCGATAGAACATCCAAGTCATCATAGTGGAGGAAGCCATGTCACGTCTTGGCACCGGTACGGGTACAGGGTTTCCCGACCAACCCTCCCGCAGAATAGCGTGACGATCATCACACCAAGAGAGAAGGCTCAAAAAGCGGTTGAGAAGAGTCCTGGCGTCTTCTGCGTTGATGCGCTCGCCTTGTAGGTCAATGCTGATCGAATGCGAGTTCTCCTTTGTCTTTGGGAACAGTACGAAATGATGGCCGCCAAACTCGACTCGCGTCGGGTCCTTTGGCCAAGTGACGGTGGTATCGACGCCAAGGTTCAAGAACGTTGACCCTCTGCGCGCACCGAGGCGCTCGTGGAAAGCGTTGCGCTCCTCCTCGGTTTCATATTCACGCCAATCAGTTTCTAGTGGTCTGTCCAAATGCCGCGACAGATATACATCCTCCTTCAAGCTGCGAAAGAACGCTCGGCTCAGGACGAGTTGGCGGGTGTTGGTTGACAACGGTCGATCAGGGTCGAAAGTCTTTTCGGCCCCAGATGCAGCCAACGTCAGTGCATGTTTTGATACATATGAAGCGATCTTGCGTTGACCGTCTTCCTCAAAAAGCAACTTAGCTTGGTACTGATCATTTCCAGGAATTCGGGCCAACGAGAGCGTGAGCGACACAAGGGCATTGCAGTCTTCATCTTTGCTGAGCAGAGCAGCCATCGCCTCACTGAGAGAAGCCGCCTCTCTAAACGACGCAGAGACGCCACCAACGGGCCGAAGCTCGCTCATTATCAGTGCCACATGCCCAGCCCATCCGCTTAGCGTGGGCACATAGCCTAAAACAGCGCGTGCGATCTCATTGCTGGTGAGACGTTGCGTTGCCTTGTCTCGCCCACGCGGAAGCTGTCCATATCCGCGAAGGCTTTCGAATCGTTTTAGTGTTTCATCGTACGATCGAGCTTCAGAAAGCTCGCGATGAAGGCGAAGCGACAGGTTTTTGGCATACATCGTTATCACTCAGACTGGGGTGCATCTATCATCAACTCTACAAAGCAGCCATTGGCTAAACCATCGCCAACAGTAGAGTTTTTGCAATGCAGTCGTAGGCATCACTTGATGCGAACGGGTGCCTAGGGCCATTTATGCTCAGACCAGGATCGAATCCCTATGTCTGGTTTGCGCTCTCTCCAGGCATCAAAACGATCCCGATAGAAGACACTAGCGGCGGCGTACGTCCAGCTCTACGCGATCGCTGTTCACAGCGATGTCTCTACGAAGAGAGAGCGTTTGCGAAAAAGCTATACGGTGACCAGCTCGGCTAGCTTGGCCGCCACGTCGAGTATAGACATTTCCGAAGTGTCCAAGCCGTTTCGTGAGGCAAGCATGGGGCTGACCTCGCGGAGAGCATCGTACGTCGTTTTATGCACAATCGGAACGAGTTGCTCCCGCGCCAAGAGTACCGAAAGCTCCTTGTCGGCGACGCCCGCTACAGGAAGCCGTTTCAGCAGCGCCGGAGTCACCAACACGATACCGATTCTTGACCTCGCCAAGCCCTTGTCGATTGCGCGAAGGAACGGCTCTCCGAGGCCAATGTCATTTTCGCTGAACCAAACCGATACATCGCGAGCTATGAGCAAATCGTACAACTCCTTGGCGACACCCTGACGGTCGTCCCAAGCATGGCATAGAAAGACTTGCCGAAGTTCGGGCAGGGATGCTCGTCTTTCGACAGTCTCGCGGATTGGCGTAAGGGCCCGCACTTCCTCAGGAGTGTAAAGCTGAGACGAAGCGGCTCCGGACCAGCTCGGCTTTGTGTTGCGCCTCGATCCACCACCGCCAGTTCGGCCCCCGCCAGTGCTCCCGGACGAGAGGTATAATTGGGGCGAGTAGGATGGACGTGAGTATCCAAAGCTACCGTAGCTGCGACCGTAACGGCCACCGCATGCTGGACAGTCCGCAGCGGCGGCGGCCGAACGATGACCTCTCACGGGTGCTGTACATCTAGCCATAGCTGCAACCATAACCGATTCGCCTGAATCCTCTTAGCGCTTCGATTCGGTCAAACCGCTGCGATAGACTGTCGGCTCAGAAGGGGGGGGGCGATGTCACTGCCCTGCCATCAAGCCAATGCTCATTGATTAGTGGGTCCGCCTTGCATTGAGCCTATCCCTGACGTTCACATGCGGGATTTCTAACAGTAGCTTCTCGCCCATCGCAGGCATTTCCACGCGCAACATTCTGGATATTCAGGGGTGGTCAACGGGGTCTATCCGACCCAAGATTTCAAACCAGGATGCGTCGATAGCCGCGACCAGTTTCAGAAACTCAATCACATCAATTCGGCGCTCTCCGAGCTCAATTTTTGCGACATAAGACTGTGGAACGCCGAGCAGTTCAGCAACTTGCTGCTGGGACAGTCCGGCCTCGCGGCGGGCTTTCCTCAATTCCTGAACGAGCTTGCGATGTGCAGGAGTTCGAAGAGTTTTATTCACCACGGCACCAAGGACAAAAACCAGTTGCCCTCGTAATCCCAATAGTGGATAATCCCATTTTGGGATATCAAGGAAGAGGTTGGCGAGGTGAAGGGTGAATCGTATCGCGAAAGGTGTAGATCGGACTGGGCTGTAGGACCGACAGAATGCAATCAGGTCGTTAGGGTCGCGGCAGATCAGCGAACTCAAACCGTGGCTCTACGCCGTTGTTTAGACCATCTATTTAAATTTATCCGAGATGCCGGTTTGGGCTACTTCTTCATGGAGCGTAGCGCTTCAGTTTGGATGCGTGCGATCCGCAACTGGTCATTGGACAGGGAGCGTATGAGGTCAAATACCTCATTTTCTTCTCTGATTCTCGACCGCGATTTCCGGCCTGCGGTTGGACTTTCAACAAGAGTACTGATCGGTACCTCCAGAACTTCAGCAATGAGGATCAAGGTGTCGAGCGAGGGCAGGGCGTGAGCCCTTTCCAGATTGCTGAGGCTCGCGGAGGTCCTGTTGATTCGTTCCGCCAAGGCTTCCTGGGTAAGGCCCCTCGCGCGCCGTGCCGCTCGGATAGCGGCGGCGATCTGTTCTCTTCGGGCGGTGTCCATGCCCCAAGTTGGCTTTTGGAAAGCGTAACACCATAAAGTAGACTTTAAGTTTTCACTGGAATCCAAAGCGAACTTAAACTATACGTTGCAAAATCGGAGAAACTTAAAGTCTTCATTTGGTTGGAGGTCCCTTGTGAACGTAGACGCGACTCGGAAGTGCATCACTATCCCTTCGCTCGCCGCGACAGTGGATAAGCAGGACGCAAGTTTCCATGCCTGATCGAGCGACGAAAGCGAAGCCGGTGGTGAAGCGGCAGTTGGCGTCGAACGGGCGCGCAATGGTAGGGTCCGTATACCAAGAGCTCACTCTGCGCGGTGTGCAGGCGAGTCCTGAGGCTGGTGGTCTCCCTGGCCCAGATGAGTTCGCTGAATTGTATCGCGCCCAGTTTGACCAGCTGGTCAGGTTGAGCCGCATCCGGACTGGTGATGCACCCGAAGCCGAAGACCTGGTCCAGGATGCGTTCGTGGCGGTCCGGCGGGCATACGCGGACAAGTCGACAGATGAGCTCCGGCCGCTCCTGTTCACGACGCTCCGGAACCTGACCCTCAACTACCTGAAGTCAGGCAATACGAAACGCCGGCAGGCGTCGGTGGAATTGCTGGGAAGTGATGACCGCCTCGGCTGTCCCCGCACGGTGACGCCGGAAACCCAGCTCATGGACGTGCAATTGCTCGCCATTGCCGAGCAGGCCATCGCGGCGATGGCGCCGCGTCGCCGGGACGTGCTGAAACTCCATCGTTTCGAGCACCTGACCTATGACGAGATCGCAGAGCGCCTGTCTGTGTCACGCTCGACGGTCAAGAAGGACCTCGCCGATGCCATTGCGGAAGTGGCCGAAGCGCTCGCCCGGAAAAGCGGACAGGGTGTTTACTGGCCGGCGGATCGCAAATGACGATGCAGGAGCCGGGTAACGCGCGCGTCGCAAGACGTCCCTTGGTGGGGGAGTCTTTCGCGCTACGGGGCAGTGCGGCGCTCGACGAGATCTTTCGACTTCAATATGACCAGCTGCTTCGCTTCTGCCGGATACGGATCAGCCATGCTGCGGACGCCGAGGACCTCGTCCAGGATGCTTTCCTGTCTGTGAGACGCGCCTATCCGGGCAAAGGGATTGGCGAGCTGCGGCCTCTCCTCTTCACGGCGCTGCGCAATCTCACACTGGACTACCTTAAATCGGGCTATGCCAAACAAAGGCGGTCGTCGGCCGAGATCGGCGATCTGGATGATGTTCTCGCCTGCTCCCGGTCTGCGACGCCTGAGACGCAAGTCATTGATGCGCAATTGCTGGCGATTGCGGAGACGGCCATTGCCGCACTGGGAGATCGCCAACGGGAGGCCCTGCGTCTCAGCCGGTTCGAGCGCCTCACCCATAATGAGATCGCCCGGCGCCTCTCGGTTTCACCGAGAACGGTGCGGAGCGATATCACCGAGGCCTTGGCAGCCATCTCGAAGAGCCTTGCGCGTGCAGACCAGCGCCATCCGAGCGAGACCGAGTAAAACAAATGACGTGCAGCAAGGATCATCCCGGCAGGCTCGGCGAGGCCGCGCGCTGGTACAGCGACCTGCAGGAACCCGACGTCAGTATCGAGACCTGGGAGGACTTTCTCGACTGGGAGGGCGACCCGCAAAACGCAGCCGCGTTCCGTGAAATCGAGGCAAGCCTGGTTGTTCTTGAGAGAACAACCCGAGCCTACGGTGGGATGGGTCAATCCGATGTGAGCGGCGGCGGGCAGCCGACAGGGTCGGTCAGTCGATTGGTGCGGTCCAGGACCGCCTGGATAGCTGGAATCGCGGCGGCCTTGGTGCTGGCGACGGTATCGGTCATTGCGCCAATGACGGTCTCTCGCCCTGAGCCCATCAGGTATGCAACATCTGTCGGCGAGCAGCGCAGTTTCGATCTGGCCGATGGATCGGTGATGACTCTCAACACCGACACGAAGGCGGAGGTTGCCTTTACGGGGGCGCAGCGCAACGTCCTGCTGGTCCACGGACAGGCTCTGTTTGAGGTCGAGAAAGAAGAGCGGCCCTTCATCGTTGAGGCGGGGAGCAGCCAGACAACAGCCCTGGGTACCGTGTTCGACGTCTATGCGAACGCAGGCGCCGTTGAAGTCAGCCTCTTGGAAGGTTCTGTTGTCGTGGCGCCTGTACCTGATGCGCCCGAATTGTGGGGACTGCTTCGGCCCGCCACCCGGGAAGTCGATGACGGGCGAACGCTCGTGCCGGGAGAGAAGCTGGTCATCCGGGACGATGGACTGGAATCGGTTTCGGCAATCGATCCGTCAGAGGCGAGCTTGTGGCGGAGCGGTACCGTATGGCTCGATGACATGGCGCTGGCGGATGTCGTGGCAGAACTGAACAGGTACTCCCGAATGAAGGTCCGGATCGACGATCCTGACCTCGGCGCGGAGCGCCTTAGCGGGAGCTTTCGCGTCGGTGAAGAGGAGGAGTTTGTCGGGTCGCTGGTGATGATGTTCGGGTTGGAAGCGAAGCGGGTTGGGCATGAGGTCGTGCTTTCGCGAGGGCCGGATGCCGATTGAAGCTCTGAGTTCAAGTCTCAGCGTCGGGAGCGATGCAGTCTAGCTACAGGAAGCGAGACTATAGAAACGACATCGAGTCAGAGCAGTTTTGCCGTTGGCGTTACGTGCTTCGAACCGTAATATCCCGCGTTCCAATACTGTGCCCAGATGGCGGAATTGGTAGACGCGCAACGAGGCAGACGGCGTTGATCTGGTCGCCCGCACCGTGACCGCTGGTTCGGTCATTTATGCAGATGAAGCCTAGCACTGGGATCACCTGTCAAGCGGCTACGCCATGGGCCCGATCAATCACGAGAAAAGCTACAGCGACCTGTGCGGCATCCACACCAACGGCGCTGAAAGCTTCTTCTCACGCCTTCGTCGGAAGGTCCGCGGCCAGCACCACTTTGTCGGCCCGAAGTACCTGCACCAGTTCGCCAACCACGCCGCTTGGCTGGACGATCACCGCCGCGAGAGCAATGGCGATCTGACGATGCGTTTGGCTGGAAATGCGATGGCGGCGCCTGTCAGCCGGGAGTTCGCTGGCTACCGGCAGCGCAGCGCGTAGGGCGAGAACGCCTTAGGAACATTTAGATCCGTCCGGACTCGACATTAACCACAAATACTGGATTCATTACGATTGAGCCCGCAACTGATTCGTACTCAGCGGCGGGCTCGGATCGATTGTAAACCCCGGAGGGCTTGGTGTGCAGCACAGTCCAGAAATGAAACGACCCGTGCAAATCGTCAAGCCCCTCCACAAACAAAATGCCCTTTGGAGGGGCGATAGATATGGATATTCAGATTAAATGCATTAAACGCGACGGAGCGGACGCAGACCGCCGCATCGACGGCTTCGGCGGTCATCATAGTGGTAAGCCTTGGTATCTCTCGATCGACGATTTAATCGACTGGATTCTTAATAAAGGTCACACGTTCTATACCGAGGTTGCGAACCGGCGCGTCGAGGTGGTCGTCAATAAGCATCCTCAAAGTGGCAGGCTTTACGTCACAACTGAGGGGGACGGTTTTCCGCCAAACAATCTTCTCGCGCTGCCTGAGTGCCCGAAATAAAGTCCAGCGGAGCCATAGCGCTTTCTGGATTTTCGGCCCAAGCAAGCCTGTTGAGCAGCGTATAAGGCTGTCTGCTTGCGCGGGTGTGCAATTGAGATGCGGTCACGTACTCTCGTGAGTTCAGATGCAATAGGGTTCATTGGAACCTCCAACGATCAGCCCGGCCCAGTGCCGGGCTTTTCTCTTGGATTCTATCACATCGTGAATCAGAATGATTCCCCCTAATGTGCGATTTGCCAAACCATCGCCCACCCTCCCCGCCTTGTCGCGCTGACGTTCCCGCACGCCCTGTCAGCCCTAAGCGCCTTTGCTATGCGCATGGCTGTTTGGTGGGCCAAACAAATCGAAAGCGCGCTAAAGGAATAACGGCTTTGTGCGTCTCGACGCAAAGCTCCGCACGGCTTGTTACCCCTGCATTTGTTTCTGATCCCCACAATGCTTCTGTCGCGCGTTGAGAAACGGATTGTTCAGTCCCGACATTCTCACCACCAATACACGGAATTATTCGCTGCGCAGTGAATATTGCTTTTTTAGCATATATATTCCATAAGGTCTTTATTCACTGCGCAGGGAATAATTCAAAATGCCGGTCTATGATGCCGAACAGTTCGAATCCGAGCTAATTGATGCCTTGCAATCAACCTTATCAGACCTGCCTGGAGTAACCGTTAGCTCGCCAACCTTCCTGGGTTTCAATAACCACCCGGAAATTCGAAGCGACGCAGAGTTTGGAATACGCGTAGCCAAAAAGGCGTTCCGAATATTCGTCGAAATAAAAAAAACGATCTATCCGCGCGACGCGCATCAAATGCTATGGCGCGCGCACACTGCTGATCGACAAGAATCAATGTCGGAATCCGATGAAAACACCATTCCACTGATTGCCGCTCAATCGATTTCGCAAGGCGCCAAGGAAATCCTTCGCAAAGAACAATTTGGCTATTTTGATAGCGGAGGCAGCTTATTCATCCAAGCAAGCGGAGTTTACATCTACATAGACAAGCCGCCGCCAAAATCACTGAAAAAGACCATCGAAACGCTGTTCAGGGGCAAAAGATCCCAGGTTGTTCATGCGCTTCTGCTGAATGCAGGGGATTGGGTCACGGTGAAGGACATCGCGGAGGCAGCAAATGTATCTCCAGGCACAGCTTCAGAGACCCTCGCAGCGCTAGAGCGCTTCGATTGGATATCATCTCGTGGAAACGGCCCCTCGAAGGCCCGCCGACTGGAACGGGCAGGCGAACTACTCAGTGAATGGGCGCAAAAGACGAGAGACGCGAAGCCGCCAAACACTCTTCGGTACTTTGTGCCCCGTTTGAAGGCTGACGGTCTCATGAAATCGCTAGCCGAAGTATGCGACGCAAACACCATCAAATATGCGATCACTGAAGAAGCTGCAGCGCAGGTCTACAGTCCTTTTCTTTCTCACATTTCACAGGTCACGTGTCGTCTGCAGATGACACGCGTAGCCGAACTCGCATTAGAACAACTTGGCGCCCGGGCCGTGAACGAAGGCGCGAATCTCCTGATCTTAGACACAAAGTCCAGCGGTCCATTTTTGTTTCGTGAGCGCATTGATCAGATATGGATGGCCAGCCCGATCCAAGTCTACCTCGACCTGCTAGGCGGAAAAGGACGATCCGGAGCGTTGGCCGACCACCTTCGGGAAACGAAAATCGGATTCTAAGATGACCAAGCCAAATTATCGAGACGGATACAGCGACGAACTTACCACAAATTGCGAGCGCGTGCTCGTGACGCTTTTGAATGGATTGGGGCCTTGGAAGGAGTCCGTTTGTTTGGTCGGAGGACTGGTGCCCCGTTACCTGGTCCCTGATCGCCCTCCAGTTGTTCCGCCCCACGCGGGAACGAATGACGTTGATATTGCAGTAGAGCTGGAAGTTCTATCCGATACAAACGCCTATGCATCACTGGAAGAAAACCTGAGGAAGATGGGGTTCTCCCCCTGGACCAACCCGAAAGGAAACTCAGTTCTGTGGCGCTGGAAAAAAGTCACCGATGATGGAGAGACTATACTAATCGAGTTCTTGGCCGACCACCCGAAAAAGAGAGGAGGGAAGGTTTCTGAGCTGCCAACAGAAGGACGCGTAGCCGCTCTCAACATTCCGCATTCTTCAATTGTATTTGACATGCATGACTCAAAAAACATCACCGCCGAACTCTACCACGGAGATGGTCATGCTACGGAGAATATTCGTTACGCAAACCTCGTTGCATTCGTTTGCCTCAAAGCGCTCGCGATGGATCAACGCGCAGAACGCAAAGATGCGCATGATTTGGTTTACTGCGTCGAGTACGCACCAGGCGGCATAACCACCGCGGCAGAACTCATCAACGCGGCACTGAAAGGAAAGCACCGCGCGATCGTGCGCCGGTCACTAACCATCTTGAGCAAAAAGTTCATTGGTGACGGGTCGGTTGAGCCACATATGATGAATGGGCCAGTCGCCGTTGCCAAGTTCGAGCTCGGTGAAGATCCGGCATTGGCCGAATCGAGGATACTGAGGCAAAGGGAAGTCAGCGTACTCATTGGTGATTTGTTGGCCGCGACACTGGGAGTAGAATAATCAACAAAAAAGAGACCTCCCCAATGCGGCCTATCCAGCGGCCAAAATCGACTATCATTATTGAAGCTGATGACCGCCCTGTTGGTGGCGTAAAAACTATAAATTCGATAGAATGCCTCCAGCATATACGTGCGTACCAAAAGTATCATCCTGAGCTTAAGAGAGCCCACCCTTTCTATTTTTGACCGGACGCATCAAAGATATGGAGCGATTCCAGAGATACTGCGTTGTGCCTTAACCCTACGGAACGTTCGTCGGATTGGAACATCTGGCAGGGCCTGCAAATGAATCATCAGATTTCGACTTCCATGAAGAACAGAGGGCACAAGCTGGTGCACCGAAGTCGAGCTGTCGCATCTCCGAATACTGTGGCGCTCTCAATGTTTCTCAGTCGGAATTTTTATTCTGGAGTTCGAGGGCCACAAGTTCGAGTTTGAAGAACAATTCTGGCGCATTTTTGCTAGCAATCCTCATTCCGAGGTTTGCCGAGACTTGAACTTAGCGCCGATTCTCTCGTCCGCGCATCCGCTTGTGCTCGCCTTCAGCAGTCGCGCTCATGGGCGCTTTCTGGCGGTCATTGGCGAACGAGGATTCTTGCTCTAAGCCCTGCTAGCAGGAATTGAAGCGAGGACGGGCACCATGGCAGGCGAAACGCAAAAGGAACTATTGCTCGCGCAGCTCGAAACGCTGGGAGGCGAGGTCGCAAGTGAGCAGCTCCGCAAGGCGCTGGATCTTCAAAAGGAAGAGTTCGATGCCCTGCTGGATAAACTGATCGATGAAGATGAAATCGAGATTTCGGACGATGGTGCGTCCGTCATTCGCGTCGCTCTCGAAGAAGATGACGAGGACGAAGACGAAGAAGGCGACACCGAAAACGATGATGACGATTTCAGTCTCTCAGCGCCCGATCCGTCTCCGGCGGCTGCGCAACGCCCGCGCAAGAAACGGAAATCGGTAAAGAAGAGCGGCGAACCTGTTGCGATTGTTTCCTATCGTCACGGCGAAACACGGGTAAACAATCCTGAAGTCGGCATGGTCCACGCAGAATCGGACCCGGACCAGCCGCGCACGTCCTGGCAATTTGATCCACACCTCGACCCGGTCCTGAATTTTGACTCCGCCCGCGCTGGAATCGAAAACCTGATTGACGACGCCTTGGCGAGTGGCGACGCCGACCGCATGCGCGACGCCTTACAGGAATTGAAGCGTCTCCAGCAACCTTACCTCAATTGGACAGGCAAGGCAGAACGCACGTCATTCGAGATCGACACGGTTTCCCTACACGTTCACGAGCGAATCGACCCAGCGACCATCCTTGCCAATGCGGCCAAGCGCTTGAAGGGCAAGAATGCCGCCGATCAATGGCGCCAGTCGGACCTTTTTGCCGCTCCCTTCGAAAACTTACCCCTGCGCCAGGCGCTCGATTTCTACCACCATGAAAAAGGATGGTCGAACCGGCTCGCCGCAGGCGACAGTTTGCTTGTCATGAACTCGCTCCTGACGAAGGAGAGCATGGCTGGCAAGGTTCAGATGGTCTATTTCGACCCGCCTTATGGCATCAAATACGGCTCGAACTTTCAGCCCTTCACCAACAAGCGCGATGTGAAGGACCGGTCGGACGCGGACCTGACCCAGGAACCCGAGATGATCAAGGCATTCCGGGACACCTGGGAACTGGGCATCCATTCCTACCTCACCTATCTGCGCGACCGGCTGATGCTAGCGCGGGAATTGTTGACCGAGAGCGGATCGGTTTTCGTGCAAATTTCGGATGAGAATCTCCATCACGTGCGCGAACTGATGGATGAAATTTTCAAAAAAGAGAACTTCGTCGGAATGATTACCGTAGCAAAGACTACAAGTGCGACTTCAGAAGGCCTAGCTTCAATTGCGGATATACTGGTTTGGTACGCCAAGGATGCATCAAAAACGAAATATCGTCAGCTATTCTTCCCAAAAATCGCGGGGGAGACTGGTGCAACAGGCTATACGAAGCTGCGACTTTCGAATGGGCAGATACGAACCCAAAATAGCAAAGAAAAATCCGGTGATGTCGAACTCCCTGAGGGCAGCTCGATTATAGCTACCGGTGACATGACAAGTCAAAGGCCACCCGGAGATTTCCCTGTTGAGTTTCGAGGTTCAGAATTTCTGCCAGTCAAAGGATATTGGAAGACCGGTGAGATTGGCTTGCCAAGGTTGATTAAGACCGCGCGAATTGAGGCTACTGCCGGAGGGCGTTTATCGTATGTTCGTTATCTTGATGACTTTCCCGCCTATCCTCTAAACAATCTTTGGACTGATACTGTAGGTCAAAACCAATTCGGCGGAGAGAAGGCGTATGTCGTTCAAACCGCCAATAAAATCATTGAACGCTGCATCCTGATGACCACCGATCCTGGCGAACTAGTGCTCGACCCAACATGTGGCTCGGGCACAACGGCATTTGTCGCCGAAAAATGGGGGCGGCGCTGGATCACCTGCGACACGTCTCGTGTGGCGATCACGCTGGCCAAACAGCGGCTGATGACGGCCAGCTTCGACTATTACGCTCTGCGCTATTCCCATGAGGGGCTGAAGGGCGGGTTTGACTACGAAACCGTACCGCATATCACGCTGAAGAGCATCGCCAACAACACAGACATCGACACGATTTGGGACGACGATCACCCGAAGATCGACGCGGCGCTGGCGCTCTTGAACGCCGCGCTGCACACCGCCTCGCCCAAGCCTTTCAAGCCCGCGCGAGGCGTGCGCAAAGGCAAAGCTGTGGACTTCGCCAACGGTGAAACCCTGCATGAATGGGAGGTTCCCTTCGACTGGCCGAAGGACTGGACCGACGAGGTCCGCGACGCCTTAAAGGGCTTCCACACCGCGCGTCAAGCGATGCAGCGCCGGATGGACCAGTCGATCGCCGATCACGCAGATCAGGAAACACTTTATGACAAGCCTCGCATCGATAAGAACCGACTTCGTATCACCGGCCCTTTCTCGGTCGAGGCCGTGCCCGCACCAACTGTGCTGTCCATGAATGATGGCGAGGCCATCGGCGAAGCGGATGCAACGATTGCCCGGTCAGGTGAGACGTCCCGCCAGTCTGTGTGGCGGGCTGAACTTCTAAAGACAGGTGTCCGTGCCAAGGGCGGCGCAAGGCTTGAGTTTACGGAGTTCGATACACTGCCCGGTCTGAAATACATCCATGCCAGCGGCAATATCTCCAGCACCGGGGAACGCGTCCTAGTAAGTTTCGGACCGGAGCATGCGGCGCTGGAACAAAGGCAGGTGGAACTTGCTTTGACGGAGGCGGAAACCTTGCGCCCCGCCCCGAAATTCATCCTCTTCTGCGCTTTCACATTCGACCCCGAGGCAGCCAAGGACATAGACGAAGTCAACTGGCCGGGTGTCACCCTGCTCAAGGCACAGATGAACACCGATCTCCTGACGGAGGATCTCAAGAAGGCGAGGTCGTCTAACCAGTCCTTCTGGCTCATGGGCCAGCCCGATGTCGATCCGCGCAAGCGCAAGGACGGCCTCTGGGAGGTCGAAGTCAATGGCTTTGACTATTTCGATCCGAAGAAGGGCGACGTCGTTTCCGGAGGCAAGAAGCAGATCGCCATGTGGTCTCTGGATACAGACTACGACAATCGGTCACTGATGCCGCATCAGGTCTTCTTTCCGATGGCAGACGGAAAAGGCGGATGGAACCGCCTGAAGAAGACCATCCGAGCAGAACTCGACGAGGAGCTGCTCGAACAATTTCACGGGACAGTGTCCCTCCCCTTCGAAGCTGGCGAAAACAATCGGATCGCCGTCAAGATTGTTGATGACCGGGGCATTGAATCCCTCAAGGTTATTGATCTTGAGGATGCGGCCAGATGAGCAAGCCGACCTCGCTGATCATCAACTCGCCGTTCGTTTGCCCGCCCCAGCACTGGGTCGAGGGCAAGGCGGGCGCACTCGAAATCCTACCGCACCGCCGCCCGGCAAGTTATGAAGTCTTCGATGCGCGCAACAATACGAGGCGTGTTGAGACGCTGGATCTCGTCAATACGATCAGGGAGCGCGTTGACCAGTGGCGCGAGGCTGCCTGGCCAGGTGTCACCATCGTCACTCGCCGCCTTTTGGAGCACTGGCATGAGCCATCCGTGCGTCAGTACCCATTCTATTTCTGCCAGCTCGAAGCCATCGAAACACTGATTTGGTGGGTCGAAGGATCGGCAGAGTTCAAGCAGGGTATCGCAATACCCGGGGACGGCGGCCCTTGGGAGCGCCTCTGCAACAAGATGGCGACCGGTGCCGGCAAGACAACTGTGATGGCCATGCTGATCACCTGGCAGGTCCTGAACGCTCTCACGTATCCGAAGCGCAGGAAGGATTTCAGCAAGACCGTCCTGATCATCGCGCCGGGCCTGACAGTGAAAGAGCGCCTGCAGGTGCTGATGCCATCCGAAGGCAGCTATTATGACGAGTTCAATCTCTGCCCTTCGGAAGCGTTCCGGCAGAAATTGAACCAGGCCGACGTTCTGATTGAAAACTGGCACACGTTGATGCCGGCAAAGGAGGTCGTTCGATCGGTCGTTAAGAAGGGCGCTGAATCGGACGAAGCCTATACGCGCCGGGTATTGGGCAAGCTCGCGAACGCAAGGGATATTATCGTCATCAACGACGAAGCCCATCATGCCTATCGCAAGCCCGCGGAACTGAAGATCAGCAAGAAAGCCGCTGCCGAACAGGGCATCGACCTTGATGAAGCGACGCGATGGATCGAAGGTCTGGATCGGATACACAAGACGCGCCGGATCCTGCGCTGCTTTGACTTGTCCGCCACACCATTCGCGCCGACGGGAAAGAAGAGCTCGGACACCGCCCTCTTTGACTGGATCATCTCCGATTTCGGTCTGAATGATGCGATCGAAGCGGGCCTCGTTAAAACACCGCGTGTTGTTGTTCGCGATGACGCACTGCCAGATGCGCGAACCCTGCGCCCGAAGCTCTATCACATCTACCGTGACCCCTCCGTTTCGGAAGACCTCAATCGCGCCGGCGCACAGCCGCATGAAGCCCTGCCAAAACTTGTACAGGATGCCTACACCCTGTTGGGGGCTGACTGGCGTGCCGCCCGTGATGACTGGGCCGCAGCGGGTCACCATTCGCCCCCAGTCATGTTGACAGTATGTAATCGCACCGAAACAGCTGCGAGGATCGAATACTATTTCAACAGCGGGGACGCCCATTGGGATGAGATGAAAGCGCCGGAGCGTACGTTGCGGGTCGACTCGAAGGTCTTGGACAAAGCTGAGGTCGGCGAATCTTCGGCATCTGATACGAACTACCATGATCGCCTCAGGGAAATCATAGAAGCAGCAGACATCCCACCGACCAGGAAAGCGCAGCTGCTCGGCAAAAAGAAGGAGGAACTGCTCAGGGACATCGTGGATAGCGTCGGCAAGCGCGGCGGCGCCGGTCAGGGCTTGCAAAAAGTCATTTCTGTAGCGATGCTTTCCGAAGGCTGGGACGCGAAGAACGTCACCCACATCATGGGCTTGCGCGCCTTCACCTCGCAGCTCCTGTGCGAGCAGGTGATCGGACGCGGGCTGAGACGGGTCTCTTACGACACAGACGAGAACGGCCTGTTCAAACCGGAATACGTCAATGTTTTTGGTGTTCCGTTGTCGATTTCCGAACGGGTCGGCGAAGGCGGCGAGGCACCGCCGCCACCCAAACCCAGCACGCAGATTGAAGTCATCCAGGAGCGCGCAAGCCTCGAATTGAAGTGGCCCAATATCCTGCGCATCGAGTCCGTCGTGAAACCGATGCTTCATGTCGAATGGGGCACTGTTCCTGCGCTCACGATAGATCCGGCAGCCACGGCAATTACGGCGGAACTCGCACCCGCTTTGGGCGGCGCCGCGGATATGAGCAAGGTTACTGAAATAGATCTTGAGAAAATCCCGGAAGGCTTCCGCCTGCAGCGCATTGTGTTCACAGCCGCCCGCAAAGGCTTTGCCGAAATCGGAAAGAACTACTCCGGTACAAATGAGTTCTTGCTTTTCCAACTCGTGCGTCTCGTTGAACAGTTCCTGAATTCGGACAAGATCGACATACCGTCGCTCTTCCATTCCGATCCGGTGCGGAGAAGGATCCTGTTGGCCCTCAACATCGATCTCGTCGTTCAACATCTCCTGAGATATGTGACGCAGCAGAACACAACCGCTCTCGCGCCCGTTTATGACGAGGAGAACCCTGTCGGCAGCACGGGGCAGATGCGCACCTGGTACACGACCAAGCCAGCCGTACCGACGTCCAAATCTCATATCAGCCATGTCGTAGGCGATTCAGCATGGGAGCAGCACGCTGCAAATGCGTTCGAATCCTCGGATATCATCTCGGCTTATGTAAAAAACGACCACCTTGGATTCCACATCCAATACCTCTGGAATGGATCGAAGCGTCGCTATGTGCCGGATTTCATTGTTAGGTTTGCAAATGGTCGGCACCTGGCCCTCGAAATCAAGGGAGCAGACAGTCCGCAAAATAAAGCAAAGCGAGACGCCCTAGCCGAATGGGTCAACGCAGTGAACGAGTCCGGCGGATTCGGCCAATGGTCATGGGACGTCGCCTTCAATCCGCACGAAATCCAGGACCTCATTCGCAAGCACGCCTAGTTGCGGCCGAAAATGCGGAAAATGTATACGGAGAAACACGATTTGAAAGCGTGCTGGTTTCTTCGCGACCTGCCCGCCGGAATGAACGTCTTGAGGTGAGCAAAAGCCGTACTTCTTGCCGGCCCGGCTCGTCTCACTGAGGGATCAGCAAGTCCGACTTCAGGCATGGGGCTGGGGCTCACCGGCAGGTCGCGCACCCGCGCTTCCCACTGTCCGTTGGCCAGAGGGGTCACGGGTGCTGAATTGAGCATCGGAGACCAGGGATCTTTGAACAGGTCGAGACGAACGATGCAGATGGCGATCCCTGACAACAGGGCTCGAGTCGGAACTGTGTGTCGGGACGCGGCACCATGCGACATCAAAAGTTGCAAAGCCAATGATCCCATCAGCAGTCTCCCCCCGCGTCCTCATTTCTCCCAGACAGCCGGGTCCGGGCGGACGGTGCGTCTGCCAGAGCGCGGTCCCCGCACAAGGGGGCGGGGCCATGTCGTGATTGTTCGTGTTTAAGTTTCCTACCTACGGCTAACCCTTGCGCGGCGCCCTGTCACGCTCCGGCTGAGCACCTTTTCGCCGCCCACCCCCGCCTGATGCGGGAAAGAAAGCCAGGCGGCGCAAAGGAGACTGACATGACTGACCAATTCACATCCGATGATCACGCTGGACCAGCTACCGCGCTCGACACTTCTCACCGTCCCCGCATCTATGTGGCCTGCCTTGCCGCCTACAATAATGGCCGCCTGCACGGGCGGTGGATTGATGCCACCAACCCGGACGAGGTCTCGGAACAGGTGCGCGACATGCTCGCCGCTTCGCCCGAACCGGACGCCGAAGAATGGGCGATCCACGATTACGAGAACTTTCAGGGCTGCCGCATTTCCGAATGGGCGAGCTTCGATACCGTGTGCGAGCTTGCAGCCTTCATCGAAGAGCATGGCGAGCTGGGCGCGAAGCTCTACAGCCAGTTCGGCGATGACCTTGAGCAGGCGGAGGCCGCGTTCGAGGACTATGCCGGAGAATACCGCAGCGCCGCTGATTTCGCCGAAGAATTTGTGCGGGAGACCGGTACTGAAATCCCCGCTTCGCTTGACTATTACATCGACTGGACGGCGCTCGCCCGCGACATGGCCCTCAATGGCGAGATCATGGTGTTCCAGACGGGCTTTGATGAAGTCCACGTGTTCTGGAGCCGCTGATCATGGCATTCACAGAACGCTTTGACACGTTCGTATGCGAGGGCGATTGCATCGCTTGCGAACAGGACGGGTTGCGGATCGTCGCGCGCATTGTGCGTGACGATTGCCCGGACGCGCCGGACCAGCGCCAGGATGGATTCTGGCCATCCCTTTACAAGGATGCGCCGGGGTTCATCGGCCCCGGAAGCAATTTCCGGGAACGGTTTGCGAAGGCGCAGGCCGAATCCGAGGCGGTCATGGAGGCATGGCGGCGGGATGACTGGTTCTATTGCGGCATCGTCCTCTCTGTCTCACTGGATGGTGTCATTCTGGACGAGCACGCCATCAGCCTCTGGGGTGTCGAAGCCAATTATCCCGGGTCGGATAATGCACACCTGACGGAGGCTGCAGATGAGCTTCTTGCCGACGCCATCGCGATCGGCCTCAAGGCAGCGCAGCGCCTCTGTGCGACGCTCGCCCGTCTTGAGGCGGGCACATGAGCGCGCGTATCTGACGATGCATGGGCACGGATTGCAGGCCTGTTTGACGGTGGACGAGCGGCTTTTCAGCCAGTCGCCGGGACCTTTGCAGGACCATACGCCGCGTGAGGATTCAGTCTCCCGTTCAGGCGGAATGGAGGCCGTTCGGTGCCAGGCATCGGGCGGCTTCTCTCGCAGGCTTGTCTTGTGCGTCGGTTCCAGCACAGGGGGAGGTTCATTCGAAGAGGGCGGACAATTTTCACCGTCTTTGGGTCTCACAGAGTATCCGTGATCGTCAGCCCGTTCAGTTCCTTCCATTTCCGCGCCCCGTGCTCCGGACCCGTTGTTCCCGTCTCAAGCCGTATGACCTGGACGAGGCCAGCCAGTCCTGAAACCGGCGCCGCGAAGAATTTTCCCCGCCGCTGCGCGGCTTCCTCGCGCATCAAAATTCTCCGCCGCGCCGGTGCTTCGCTTCGCTGCGCCCCTGCGGGTTCCGGACCGCCCCGCCCCGTCCTTTCGGTCCGGCGTCGACGGGGACAAGGGGTCCCCGGGACAGGAGCAGAAACGAAAGGAAAGACAAAAAATGGCAAACGCACTCGGATATGTCTCTGAGACCAAAACCGGCTTCGAAGGCGCCCTCGCGATGATGAACCTCACCGCGCCCATCCGGATCGAGAAGAACGCGGACAAGACAGTCGATACCCAGCCCGACTATCGCATCTTCGCAGGCGAGATTCAGACCGAGATCGGCGGCGGGTGGATCGTCAAGGCAAAATCCAGCGGCAAGGACTACGTATCGCTGACGCTCGCCGATCCGAATATCGGGCCACGCAAGGTCTACGCGAACCTGGCGCCTGTGAAGGGCAAGAAGGGGCGCTACGTGCTCCTCTGGAACCCCAGGGACTGATCGCACTGGTGACGGCTCCCAGAGGAGCCGTCACCTCGCATTCGTGTTTCGGACGACGTGCTCGCTCCACCAGGTCATCATCTCGACGCGCTCTCTCCAGTACTTCGCGCGGTTGTAGATGGACCTGGCGCTCCTTGTATCCACATGCGCGAGCTCGGCCTCGATGGCGTCGGGATTCCAGAGGCCGCTTTCATTGAGAAAGGTCGAGGCGCTGGCGCGAAAGCCGTGCGGCGTCATCTCGTCTCCGGCAAACCCGAGCCGTTGCAGGGCAAGGTTCATCGTGTTCTCGCTCATGGGGCGGTTCGGGCTGGTCGAGGCGGGAAACACGAAGTCGGTTGGCGTGCTCGCTCCCCTCAGGTCGAGCAGGATATGCAGGGCTGCCGGCGGCAGCGGCTTCTTGTGCTCACGCCTCATCTTCATGCGCTCCGCCGGAATGGTCCAGGTCGAGGTGTTGAAGTCTATTTCTGACCAGGTCGCCTTTCTGAGCTCGCCGGGGCGGGGGAAGAGGAGCGCCATGAGTTTCAAGGCGCTGGCGGTATTCCCGCGACCTTCATAGTTCCAGATGGCCCTGACCAAGCGCGCGAATCCCGGGGCGTCCACTATGGCCGGCATGTGGCGCACTTTAGGGGAGATCAGCGCGCCGCGCAGGACAGGGGTTGGATCCGTCTCTGCGCGTAGTGTGGCGACAGCATAGCGGAAGATTTCACCAATCGTGGTGCGCAGGCGTTTGGCGCTCTCGTAATTGCCCTTCGCTTCGATCGTTCTCAGCACAGCCAGCACATCGCGCGGCCTGATTTCGGCGATCGGCATGACGCCCATCTCTTCCCTGGCGAAATCCAGCAGCCAGGCCTTTTTCGAGAGCGTGGTTTCGGCAAGACCCTCAAGCCTGCGCTTCTCCAGGAACTCGTCGGCGATCACATCAAACGTGGTCGGGGCACGACCGCGCCGGCGTGCCTTTCGGGACTGTTGAACGGCGCCCGGGTCAATGTCCTGCCGGAGGAGGCGCTTTGCATTGTTCCTGAGGGCCCGCGCCTCTTCGAGCGTCACGATCGGCCAGGCGCCGAACGAGAGCGTCTTCTGCTTGCCCTCGAAGCGATAGTTCATGCGCCAGAGTTTTGACCCGCTCGGCCTGATGAAGATGTAGAGCGCATGGCCGTCCGAGCGCTTGTAGGACTGTTCTCGAGGCTCAAAGCCTTCAATCTCGGAATCGGTGAGCGGCATGAGTACGTCGATCAGGTCGTTTTGGAGGGTGCCGGACCTTACCAAACGCCACCGCGACGGGGCAACCGCCGATGGTATCGGAAAATGATTTTATTCAATTAAATCAACCTACTGGTGCCCAGAAGAGGACTCGAACCTCCACTCCCTTGCGAGAACTACGACCTGAACGTAGCGCGTCTACCAATTCCGCCATCTGGGCACGGGGTAGGGAGGCGGTCAAATACGTGCTGATGCGGTATACGTCAACGGGTTTTGCACTGCCTGATGCGATTCATTGATACGACAGACATTACCGTTGTCCAGCAAGTCGGACGACTAAATTTGGAGGATCACCTTGTGCATCTAGCGTCCATTTCACAACGCGATTATCTACGCGGAGGCTTCCGCTACGGGACGTGTTATCGAAAGGAGATCCTCGCCGCTGCGCCTCACGTACCAGCCGACCTAAATGGTGTTCGATTGGGGGAGTCGAACGTATAAGATCATCATCTATGGTGACAGCAACGCTGCGATAGGAACACCTGCCGATGTTTGATTTGATCGTAACTCGCATGATCGCAAAAAATCCTATAGCAACTATTGGACTACGCTGTTTTCGCTGAGATACAGTTAACGTTGGGTGCCGAATTAAACGGCTTGGGATGAGTTTCGCGCAATTAATAATCGGCTTACTGATGAATGTTGATTTGACCATACTCAAGCGGGGATTAGATTCCCGCATACTCATGCTGCGCAGCATAGTTTCTAATGCGCCCATGCCATCGTTTCAGTTCCAAAATCGTTCCTTGGCGAGAGACTACTTCCTTAGTCGTCACAATTCTTCAAAACGGAACGTAAGCGACACCTCCTACGATATATATATCGCGAGGCACATCCTCAGATCGACCTCTATAGAAGCGCGAATTCAAGTCCAACAGTCTTTTGCCGATTTGACGCAAACTGCCTATTTGACCGATATTGTGGTAGGGGCGATCATGGAGGGAGATCTCGAATTCTCACCGGACGAAATTGTATCAGCAATCGACTACTCTTTGTTTATGCAAACGGCGCTGTCTCGAGACCAAGTGAAAGGGCAGAGTGATCAGCTCGCTTCTGAGTTTTCAAGATTCTACGATAAAGCGTACGCGGTACTCGGTATATCCAAATCAAATATAACATTTCGCGATCTGGAAGCCATTGCTCGAAAGTTCGGAAAGCCGATCGAGTTAAATGGTCTTGGCAAGCTTAAGGACGCGCTCGGATATCTAAAAGAAACAGCTTGGTTTGTATTCGGAATAGATTTCTTTACCGCGCTTGAGTTGCTTGTGGACATCGATTTTCGTTCTCACCTTCCATTGAAAGAGCCTCTTGTGCGGAGCGTCTCGATAGCGAGGCTTGGCTATCTGTTTAGCCGCTTGCGCTACCTTACAGATCGCTTGAATTTCGCTGACGAGTATAACTTCGAGGGCTACGAAGGTGAAGTCGCGAAACAGTTCCCCTGTGCTGCGCTAGACTTTAGTGCCGTAGAGCGCCGTCTCGAAGGAAAAAGTAAAGCGTACGCTTGGCGGAGACTTGATGCAGAGTACTTTTCCTTGGCTCTTGGGATTTCAAGGGAGCTAGCGAGCTGCATCTCCAACGGCAACCATATGAAAGCGTGTCGCTGTCTGATGTACTTGTACGAGCTCGATCCAGATCTTATCGCATTTCTCAATTGGCAATATATTTACAATGGGGTTCCTGCTTACTTCGCGGGAAGCGATTTGGTTCGAGCGTTCTCGAGCTTGCTCTTCATGGACGAGGCTGTTCGCCGTTCGTACCCCGAACTTTCACAGTATCGCGGTTTGGGGTCTTTTATGGGGGCATTTTCCAGTTATCTCGACGAGCAGCGGGCCAGAAATATTGGACGCCACGGAATTCTCAGCGGCATTCGTTCTCAGCTGTCACCACGAAGTGCGGAACTAGTTTGCAGTTCAGTACTGGAGAAGTCGAATTTTGATCGTCTGGCCAGGAAGTTTCCCCCGGTGCGTTTGCGATCACCAGACTTTGAACCTGCCGACAGTGACGATAGCGCATTGATGGAATTGCGATTGCGATTGGCTTTCAGTGCTGAGAGATTGAAGCTGTTGTCCGAAGATATGCTTCATGAAATTTTTTCAAATGAACGAGATGCTCTCAAGCTCAGAAAGTTTCATGGCGAAATGAAACGGGGTCGAATTCGCGTGGCATGGGATCATGTTCATGCGACCCTCACAAACCATGTGGCCCTGGTCTCCGGTCACTTGCTGGTCAAATCCTCTAGCCATGCGGAATTGAAAAGCAATGACCCCTACGTAGCAAAGGTTTTGGACTTCACCGCCGAAGATGTCGTTTGCGATCTCTTGTTCCACGGCGTCGCGGCCTTCGATAATCTTCTGGGAGACAATCTCCGACACAGTGTGATCGGGACGCGTTACGCTTCCGCCTTTAATCGAGCATTGACTACTGCTTATGGACGCCGTCCTGGTCAAACTGATTGGGAAGATGAGCGCACGCAGCTCGATCTCGGTTCCGCTTACATGCGAATTAACCAACTTAGAGAATTCGTATTGCTTTCTGTTGATCAGTATATGGATTACTGGCTGACCATTACTTTCGGAGGAAAGCTCTTTCTCGCGACAAAAAGCGCAATAGTTAGAGAGCTCTCTCGGCGCATTGACGCTCAATCACTGGGAGAGGAATCTGCGCAAATTGCAACGGAGCTAACTTCCGAAATAGAAAACTGTTTTACGGACTTCATCAACTGGTCGAGATTGAACTTCGATAAAGCGGTGGTCGAGCCTACTCTATTCGAGCTCAGTAACGTGCGCGCGGAATGCAATGACCTGGAGGCGATTCCGACCGTTTTCTTTGACAGCCTACAAGACGAACTCACGGAATCGGGTACTGAAATACGCAACTGGATTAAAGTCGTGGTCGTTGACTCAGATTTCGAGGACTTTGCTATTACGGACCTTGTGAACGTTGAGCTGAATCTACTGTACCTCTCGAAGCCGGGCGAAATGAACGTGAGCTGTAGGCATCTCGTGCATCTAGCTGATGGAACGCATCAGAAGATCGATAGCGTTATAGTGCGGGGAAAATACTTCGAGCCAATAAACGAGATCGTTCATAATCTCATATCAAATGCGGTCAAGCACAGTGGCATGGGGATGCGCACGCATTTAATGATGGATTTCATTATAGACGGGCAAGATATTCTTATAGTAGCGCGCAACAATATGACGCCAGAGGCACTCATAGATGCAACCAGAAAGTTCGAGCAAGCTATCGCGCTGAGCAGGGGCGAATTGATAACCGAAGCGCTGGACAATCTTTCAGGATTTCAAAAGATTTCTAGGGTGTGTTATGAGCGGTCCAGAATCAATCCTGAAATAAAAATTCAAAAATTGACCCGCACAACAAGAACTTATACCGTCACCGTCAAAATTCCAGATGGGGCGGGTGTTCTGTTAAGTGACGTATCGACTGCTAATAATCGATGATATGGAAGAGAAGAAGTTGGCTATCGAGTCGACTTTAGTTCAGCATTTTAAGGTTGAAATCACTTGGGCGCGGCATTTAGCTGGCGCTTACGCTTTAGCCGCACAAAGTTTCGACCTTATATTGTTGGATATGACCTTTTCGGCTTCTACTGGCTCCAGATCACAAGTTAGAAAGCAGTCACTGGCGGGCATTGAATACCTCCAGTTTCTCGCGTCAAAAGGTATTGACGTTCCGGTCATCGTCGTAACTGGCCACGACAGTTTTCAGAGTGTGAGTGCCGGATCCCCTAAATCAATAGAGGAGCTGCATGACCTGCTCGGCGCGGGCTTTTCCCCCACCTATCAGTGCACTGTAAAAGTGGATCCACTTCGTGATGATTGGCAGGAAATGTTAGTTGAGAAGGTTAGGGGTGTGCTCAATGGTGCCTGAAATTCGCATTCTCCTGATTGAGGACAGTTCCGAGAAGGCTCAGCACGTTCGAAAGTTGCTGAGTAAGAAACTTGAGCCATTCAAAGTGACTTTTCAAACTTCCTCGAGCTATGAAGAGGCCAGAGATGCGCTAAATAGCGCTCACTTCGACATAGCTATTGTTGACTTGATGATCCCAGTGCTCCGTGGGGAACCATCATTGGATGCGTCACGAATTCTAATTGATGACATGCTGAGTGGCAGACTGAATTCTCCACCGTACGTTCTCGGATTAACCGCGCACAAAGATAAGGCAGAAGAAGTCAGGTTGTACTTCGATGATTTGCTATTGGATTTGCTAATATATCACGAAGTAGAAACCTTGTGGGCCGATAAAATCGCGTCGAAAATTCGTTACCTGGTCAATGCTTCTCGAAATATGAACGCATTTTTGGCAACGAATTTCGATACCGACATCCTGATAATTTGTGCCCGTTATCAGTCCGAGTTTCGCCCAATTGATAAAAAAATAAGCTGGCAGGGCCCATACAAGACAAACCATGAACTATTCCCCAGCATGTCAATAAAAAGGGGCACGGCAAAGTTTGGGAAGGATGATTACAGACTCACCACTTTGGTCAGCCTCAACGAGATGGGGATAGCGGCGGCGGCGGCTATGACGAGCCAGCTGTGTTTAGTTCTTAAACCGCGCATGGTGGCGATGCTCGGAATGTGTTGCGGGTTTCAATCAGGCAGTAATTCTTGCGCGCTTGGTGACGTGATCATTGTTGACGAATGCGCCTGTTGGGACGAGGGCAAGTATGATGAAAGTTATTTCGGTACGGAGCCGGGTTTTCGAGTTCGAGGCAAGACGATTCAAGCCTCTGAGATCATTGTCGGAGACGCTCGGAAAATGTGCGAAACGAGTTCGTCGGAGCTCGGAAAAAAGCTCGCATCAAGCGCTAGCTGGAAGAAAATTTCTGCCGACCCAAATATCGGAGGGCGGTTTGGAGAAGTTCCAAAAATCAGGACTGGGAAGCTATTGTCAGGTCTCAGCGTGATCAGTGACTCGAATAAGGTGAAGACCATACTCGGTCGGGCACCTTCGGCCATCGGTCTGGATATGGAGACTTTCGGGGTTTACTGCGCGGTACGATCACTTGGGGCCCTACGACCTAATTTCATTTCCATAAAAGGCGTAGCGGATTTTGGAGTTGAGAAAGGCGAGGACGAAACCACTAATTTTGATAAAGCCCAGCCAATAGCTTCAGCAAATGCCTATCTAGTTTTCCGAGAACTATTATTAAGCTCTAACCGCTAGTCGTCCTTGGGCCCCACCACAACGTCATCACGTTGCCCGCGTATACATGATTCGAACTGCGCTTGTGAGGCGCAGCTCTTTTTATATAGGTGTCACACCCCATGCACCTTCGATGCTGACAGATCGCACAGCGATCCTGTCTCAAACACCCACATTTAAAGGGAATTGCGCACGTCTGGACCGTGTACGCCAGCCGTGTTCGGCGATTACAATTTCGTCGGGAATAAGCGTGCTCGCCAATGGTTAGAGCCAAATGCGCAGGAGAGACGTGTACACGTCAACGTTCCCGGTCGTTGTCCCGCCCCTCGGCTTTCTGACGTAGGTTGATCTGCACGCCCTGCATGCTGGATGAGGCCCGCGACGCGAGCGCGATGGCGCTGATCAACTGCTGCGCTGAGGGCAAGATACGGGCTGGCGATCTTGTGCGAGCCTGGTGATCTCGCGTTGACAGGTGCTGGGTTTGCGCGCCGTTCTGCGCTTGCTGTTGGCGCGCTTTAGCGAGATTGAAGCCGAGTGTTCTGGCCTCAGCCTGCCATGCCTGGAACAGCGCCGCACGCTCCCTTGGCCGCTTGGCTTGGCGTGTGCGCAGCGCGGCGAGTTCCATGCCCTTGGACGTACGGTAACCGTATGTGTCAGCCGCCTGTTCGATAGCCTGCCTGCGTTTGGAGAAGGCGCGCTCGATGTCGCGGGGGATCGCCTTCAGGCGAAAGCTTGTCCCGAAGCGTTCGACAGCATGGCCCTCGCGTTCGAGCGTGTTGGCGAGGTGCTGGCGGTAGAGTGCGCCGGCTTCCTTCTGGGCCTTGTAGAGATCGCGGCTGACGAGACTGCCCCAGGTTCCGTCCCGGCGCGGGGCGGTGTTGAAAATGAACGCGTGCGTGTGCAGCTGGGGGTCAAGATCGCGGCTCGTGTGATGATGGAAGCGGGCGATGGTCAGCCCGGCGACCGGCTCGCGGATGGCACCACCCTTGCCGCGCCGGGTGAACGCGTGATGGTCTTCGAGATGGGTGGTCGCAGCGTGAACGGCCTGGCGGAGCGCGGCTTCGATTGTCTTGCGATTGGCTGGAGGTGAGAGCGCCCACATGACAGAAACCGATTTCGGCGCAGAGAAGGTCATGTCCCAGCCCGGCGCATGGGACTTACTGATCTGGGTGAGACGTTCGCCGGTCTTCGGGTCGATGCCGTTCAGGGTCGCTTCGAAGTCTGCCTTCGAGACGGGGCCGTCAAGGGCGAGGCGTTCGGCGCCCCGCCCGTCCCATTCTCCGTCTGCTTCCGCTTCGGCCTCACCCTTGCCGGTATAGTATTCGTCCTCGGCCATGTGCTTGAAATAACTGACGGCGGCGCCCACCGATTTCCGGGCGGAGATGGAGGCGACCATCAGTTCATGCTTTCGGGCTTCGGCTTGCGAATGCGGGCGATGACGTCAGCCGAGAGCAGGCCCGCGTTTTGCGGTCGCTGGATCGGTGAGGCAGGGCGAACAGGTGACGGTTTGGGGTCTGCCGTTTTGTGGTCTGGCCGGGTCCAGTCAGCCGGTACATTCGCCGGACGCTGAGGGGGAAGGATCGTGATCGGCAGGTCGATTTCGTACACGTCTTCCCCGAAGCCCAGCACCAGCATCCGGACCTTGCGACCCTTGCGGCCAAGACGAGACGATAGTTCACTCGGCGGCATCACCGGACGCAGCGAGTGTTCGGTCGATATGTTGACCGAACTGTTTCCGCCGGAACGGCTTTTGCTGCGTGCTTCCCTTTCTATCTCCTGCATGCCGATGGCCCGGCTGATGTCCTCGGCCCCTTCGCCGGGATTCATGCGGCCGATGATGTGGGTGCCGATCATCGACAGCCAGGCATTGGTCCGGTCGCGGCCATACCTGATGCGGATCTGGGATGTGTCCTGAGCAGCCAGCATCACGCACACGCCTTTCGATCGTCCAAGGTCCAGCAAGGCGGCCAGGTCATCCATCGCTTCGAGTTGCGGAAACTCGTCAAGGAAGAGCCAGATGCGGCGCTGGCTGCTTTCGCTGAATGCAGGACTGCAGACATGCGATGACAACAGGCTGACCAGCCCGCCGATCCAGGCATTGGTCAGCTGGGGGTAGCGCCCGTCGCGTTGCAGGATGACAGGATTGGTGGCGTGGGGATCGGTCAGCCAGTTCGCAGCGCTGAACTTTTCCTGATCCCCTGCGCTCCAGGCTTCTGCCATGGCTTCCAGCACATGAATATGTGCCTTGAACGTGGTCAGGATGGACATGGCCGTCTTGCTGGCCGGATCGCCGATCATCTGCGCGGCGGCCGGATGATGGGCGAGGGCCATGTCTTTCAGTTCGTCGGCACCCAGCAGAGCGCGGGCATGGAGATCGCCCCAGGTCCAGACAGCGCCATTTTCCCGCTGGAGGCTGACGATACAGGCAACGAGCAGCTCGCGGGCGGCCTCTGCCCACATCGGGTCGCTGCTTTTCGGAATGAACCGGGCGGCCAGCTCCCGCGCGTCCTGCTTGGTGACACAGTCGGCCGAAATGTCCCAGACTGCTGATCGCTTGTCCTGCGGTGCGATCAGCGTGATCTCGT